>QWCY01000189.1_pt1 | contig 202464 bp, 193 predicted proteins | sample 1972631 | NCBI WGS metagenome assembly QWCY01 (sample SAMN09866696, study PRJNA288562) | Human gut metagenome isolate pre1_stool, whole genome shotgun sequencing... | isolation source: gut | host: Homo sapiens | place: USA: California
TGCCCTCTTTCTCGCTGTTCAAGCGGTTTCAGGCTTTCTAAAGTACCCTCTGTTTTTGTGCCCTCTCGTTTGAGTGCTTGCCTATTATATCACGGAAAATAACGTTTGTCAAGCATTTTTTGAATTTTTTTGCATTTCTGCTATTTGCTATTTATTTCCTGTAAATAGGGGTACATCTTGATAACGATAGGCTCTTTATTACTATATGTAGTTTTCTTATTTCGGTTACACATTTTATGTATTTTCCTTTGCTTATTGCAGATACTCTATATAAAGGTAAATTCTGAAAGGAAGTTTAGTGTTTAATATGGAATACATCAGACAATTGAATCCGTTTTATAAAATGATGTCGGTCACTGTTATCATCTTTCTTATAAGCGGTATTTTTTCGGCTTTTGCAAAAAACGGAAATAACGAATCGGTCACGGCTTATTCTCAGAAAGGCTCACAGGGCTCTGAGGTCGAGGCTGTACAGCAGACGCTTAAGGACAGAGGATTGTTTAACGCCGAGGTCACAGGATACTTCGGAGAAAAGACAGAAGAAGCTATTCTCAGATTTCAGAAGCAGCAGGGGCTTGCGCAGACGGGAGTTGCCGATAATGCAACGCTGAAACGGCTTGGTATATCTATAGGTTCTATCCCTCCTGCCACCACTGCAAATATAAATCTTCTGGCAAGGATCATCTCCGCTGAGGGCAGAGGCGAGCCTTATATCGGTCAGGTGGCGATTGGAGCTGTTATTATGAACAGGATCGAGCATCCGTCATTCCCGGATACGCTTGCGGGTATTATCTATGAAAACGGTGCTTTTACCGCCATAGTTGACGGACAGTTCAATGAGCCTGTCGCTGATTCCGCATATGATGCCGCCCGTGACGCTTTATCTGGGTGGGATCCTACCGGCGGGTGTATTTACTATTATAATCCAAAAAAGACAAGCAACCAGTTTATGATGAGCAGGCCTGTACAGAAGGTTATCGGACAACATTATTTCTGCACATAAAAAAAGGAGAAGCAACGCTTCTCCTTTACATATAGTTATATATACGGTTTTATTTACCGATTGTTTATAGATTTGCTTCTCCGACAGAGTTATCTATCTTTCTGAGCGTGGTTATCATAATCGTCAGCAGGCAGGATATTACTGATAAAACAACGGTAACAACCATGCTGAGAACGAAATTGTTCATATCCGCATCACTATATGAACTCATAAGCAGCGTCTGCAGGGTAAACGGATTATACTTATCTATATTTAGTGCCTGCAAAATCAGCGGAACTATCGTAGAGCCGGCATACACTATTATAACCGATATACCGGGTCTTCCTGTGGAAAGTCCTGTGAGAAAGTATACCGCAGTAATAAAGAACATATATATCGCACTGCACACCGAGGAGAATACTATATCGCTTATAATCAACTCATTGTTATAAATAAGATTACTTATACCACCAGTTATCATTCCGCCAATAAAAGACATAAGCCCTATTGCCAGCGGATAGACTATAAATTTAGGCATTACATAGCCGGAAGGTGAAAGTCCTGCACAGGTCGGCATTATTACAGAGCGTTTTTTCTGTTCTCCTCCTGCTGCTGACATAAGCAGTAACATTATTACAAGAGAACCTGTTGACGTGAGCGAGCTTACTCCGGTTTTGAAGCCTACCGCCGCCATACTTCCGCCGTACATTTCGGAGATTGAGCCCAGCATATTGTTTATTGACGATGCCGCATTCTCAACCTGTCCCTGCGTTTCGCCGCCGAACTGCTGACTCATATCCGAAATCTGATTTGCCATAAGCTCCATTGACTTATAGGTAAACGGATACAGAAGTGATATTGCTAAAATAGTAATAATAACGCCTAACAGCTTGAATCCTCTTGTAAAAAGCATCAGCTCTTTTTTTATACCCGATTTTATCATTTTCTGCTCCCTCCTTAACCTATAGTTTCCATATAAATCTGTTCGAGCGTCTTATTTTCAATAACAAAAAGTGAAACGGTAAGCCCGGCAGAATTCAATAAATCAAATAAACGATGAGCTGTTTCCTGCTCATTTATATCGGAAGCAATAGGTATCTCAAAAACGGCTCTTTGTCTGTCAAAATAGAAATTGCCGCCGGTAAGGGTGCTTACGGGCTGTATTGCGGCTGAGGGGTCACCGAATATGCCCATTACTATTTTCTTACCCGCTTTGTCGTACTGCTCCTTAATTTCGGAAATAGTTCCTTCGACAGCCATTCTGCCGTCACGGACAATTCCTATTCTGTTTGCCGTTCTTTCAACATCGGACAATATATGTGTGCAAAGAATTATGGTAGTACCCATATCAGCAAGATTTTTAATTATACTCATTACCTCTGCTCTGCCCTGCGGATCAAGTGCGGAGGTTGGCTCGTCAAGAATAAGAAGGTCGGGATGGTCGAATATTGCCGCCGCTATGCCGAGCCTTTGATTCATACCTCTGGAATAGCCTTTTATTCTGCGTTTTCCGCCCTCAGCCATTCCTACTATATTGATAACTTCATCTATACGTTTTTTCTTGTCATCCTTATAGGAGCAGCACGAAGCAATATAATCAAGATATTCGTAGCCGTTCATATATGTAAACATTGACGGTGTTTCAGGCAGGTAGCCTATCTTGCAGTTTTCTTTTCCAAAATTGATCTCGCCGCTGTCTTTTGGAATAATATTTGAAACTATGTTCATTGTTGTGGTTTTTCCGCAACCGTTTTTACCGAGAAATCCGTAAATATCACCGGTATTTACATTCATTTCAAGACCTCTCAGCACTTCAAAAGCACCGTAGCTCTTATGCAAATTTTTGATTTGAAGCATTTTTTCTGCCCTTTCCCTGTTTTTAAGGTAAATTAAATTCACCTTGATATTAATCATAGCACATTAACTAAATTTTGTCAAACAAATTCTGCCTGTGCCTCAAAGCTGACTTTGCCGTCCGGAAATCTTCCCTCAGCAGTGCAGATTTTATCGTTTATTTCGAGATAAAGTCCGACAGTTTCTCCCTGTCTGCACTCGTGTATAAAATTTATTCTCAGCGTTTTCAAATGCTTGTCTGTAAGCTCCTGCGGTATTATATCACTCATAAGCCTTAAATAGACTCCGTTATTTACATGGCCGTTGGCATCAATGTCGCTGTAGACAAATGTATAATCCTTTATTTTCTCGGGGGCTTCCGCCTTGAATTTTATTACTTTTGCTTCTACTTCATCTTCGCAGGGAATCTGCTCGTAGATATATTCGGACGGTCTGCATATTTTATGCGAATGGGGATTTACAAGCGCCCACATAGTATCGACATCGCACAGAATATTTCCGTCCGTGTCTTTGACAACGAATTTTCTTGTAAACTGTGAGCCTTTGGTTCCGCCCTCCCACGTTGTCATATACAATTTATTGTTATACTGCGGTACTTTTTCAAAATTAACTGCGGCACGGGTAAGAAGAAAAACCTGACCGTCCTTCCACATCTGCTCCCGTGTTATATTTCTGCTGCGAAGATGATTTCCGGCAAGCTCGGCACACCACGCAAGAATCACCTGCGGCTTTATGTCGTACTTTTTATCACAGTCGGCAAATTCGGGAATATATTCAACGGTATACTTTCTGCTATCCATAATGACCTTTCTGTTAACAAAACGAGCCACACATACCTGCGTATCCGTGGCTCTGTAGCTTACTTGTTATCGTTGGGAACTATTCTGTCGATACCGCCCATATACTTTCTGAGAACCTCGGGTATCTTTACGCTGCCGTCGGCGCAAAGGTTATTTTCAAGGAACGCAATAAGCATTCTTGGGGGAGCAACAACGGTATTGTTGAGTGTATGTGCAAAGTAGTTTCCCTTATCCTTGCTCTTTACTCTTATCTTAAGACGGCGAGCCTGTGCATCGCCTAAGTTTGAACAGCTACCCACTTCAAAATACTTCTTCTGTCTGGGTGACCATGCTTCGACGTCGTAAGACTTGACCTTAAGGTCGGCAAGGTCGCCTGAGCAGCACTCAATGGTTCTTACGGGAATATCCATCGATCTGAACAGGTCAACTGTATTCTGCCACAGCTTATCAAACCACATAGCGCTGTCTTCGGGCTTGCAGACAACTATCATTTCCTGCTTTTCAAACTGATGTATTCTGTAAACGCCTCTTTCTTCTATGCCGTGAGCGCCCTTTTCCTTACGGAAGCAGGGTGAGTAGCTTGTAAGAGTATAGGGGAGCTTTTCCTCCTCGTTTATTGTATCTATGAACTTACCTATCATAGAATGTTCGCTTGTACCGATAAGATAGAGATCTTCGCCTTCGATCTTGTACATCATTGCATCCATCTCGGCAAACGACATAACGCCTGTAACAACGTTACTGCGAATCATATAAGGAGGAATGCAGTAGGTAAATCCTCTGTCAATCATAAAGTCACGGGCATAAGCTAAAACTGCGGAATGAAGGCGTGCTATATCTCCCATAAGATAATAGAAGCCGTTTCCTGCTACTCTTCTTGCGCTGTCAAGATCGATACCGTTGAATCTTTCCATTATCTCGGAATGATAAGGAACTTCAAAGTCGGGTACTACAGGTTCTCCGTATCTCTTTATCTCAACGTTTTCGCTGTCGTCCTTGCCTATCGGAACTGAAGGGTCGATGATATTGGGGATTATCATCATTCTTTTCTTAACTTCTTCGCCCAGCTCTTCTTCCTTCTTTTCAAGCTCTTCAAGCTCATCGGAGAACTGCTTTACCTGAGCCTTTATCTGCTCAGCCTCGTCCTTTTTGCCCTGTGCCATAAGTCCGCCGATCTGCTTTGACAGCTTATTTCTGTCGCCACGCAGATTATCAGCCTTCAGCTGAGCGGCTCTTAATTCTTTATCAAGCTCGATAACCTCGTTAACGAGTACGATTTTTTCATTCTGAAACTTCTTTTTGATATTTTCCTTTACAGCCTCGGGATTTTCTCTTAAAAATTTAATGTCTATCATTTGATATGCCTTTCTTTTAAAATTATTTACTGTTTGCAAGCCGATTTATAATATCGGTAAGATCCTCATCACTATAGAATTCTATCTGAATTGTGCTTTTTTTCTTTCCGGGTACTATACTTACGTTAGTTTCAAGTGCCTTGGCAAGACTTATTTCTGCCTCCGTATAGAATGTATCTTTTTTCTTTTCGGGCTTTTCTTTTTTATCAAGAGCCTTTACCATACGTTCCATTTCACGCACCGAAACGTCCTTACCTGCCGCTTTATGAGCAAGCTCGACCATATCCTTGGTTTCACTCACTCCAAGAAGAACCTTGCAGTGACCTGTTGAAAGCTCATTATTTGAAACCATCTCGGCTATTATAGGAGGCAGATTAAGCAGTCGCAGAGAGTTTGCTATAGATGATCTTGCCTTTCCTACTACTCTGGCGACTTCCTCCTGCGTCATACCAAACTTATCCATAAGCTCTTTGTAGCCGTTTGCTTCTTCGATAGGATTCAGATTTTCACGTTGCAGATTTTCAATGAGGGCAATCTGCTGAGCCTGAAGGTCGGTAAGCTCCTTGACAAGAACGGGTACTTCTGTAAGGCCTGCCATTTTTGCGGCACGCCATCTTCGCTCACCTGCGACTATCTGATAAGTGCCGTCGGGCATTGAGCGTACAAGCAGAGGCTGAATGACGCCGTTCTGTCTTATCGAGTCAGCCAGTGTATTGAGAGCGGTTATATCAAAATTTTTTCTTGGCTGAGATTTGTTAGGCTCGATATCGGTAAGTTTAAGAGTGCTTACGCCTTCATCGTCTTCATCGAAGCTGTTATCATCGAAAATACTGTTAAACCTTTGATTTAAAACACCACGTTTTGCCATACACCCTCCTTAATCATTCAGTTTCTTTATTATCTCACCGGCGAGCTTCATATAGCTTTCTGCACCTTTTGAGCTTTTATCATAATATATAACGGGCATACCGTGGCTTGGTGCTTCGGAGATACGCACATTTCTCGGTATAACCGTATTGAATATAGATGACGGAGGAAAATTTCTTTTAATATCCCTCATAATTTCATTTGATTGCAACAGACGCTTATCCAGCATAGTGAATACGATTCCCATAAGGGAGAGATTCTTGTTGGAGGTTTTTTTAACCTTTTTCACAGTTGAAAGCAGCTGTGCCAGACCTTCAAGGCTGTAATGCTCGCACTGCATAGGCACAATAAATTTATCGCTTGCAATAAGGGCGTTTATTGCCAGTATTCCGAGTGACGGCAGGCAGTCAACAATTATAATATCATAATCATCCTTGAGCTGTATCAGAGCTTTTTTAAGCTGATGATTTCTCTGTTCAATCTGCAACAGATGCATTTCGGCCTCAGCAAGCTGAGCGTTTGCAGGTATAAGGCTTACATTTTTACAATTTGTAGCGATAACCGCTTCCTGCGGACGCACATTGGACATTACGACATCATAAGAGGTTATTTTAAGATTTTTCTTTGAGATTCCGTAGCCGGAGGTTGCATTTCCCTGTGGATCAAAGTCTACCAAAAGCACTTTTTTGCCTTTTGCACCGAGAGCTGCACTGATATTTACAGCCGATGTTGTCTTGCCGACTCCGCCTTTCTGGTTTACGATAGAAATAATTACTCCCATAGTACCTCCTTCAAACGTTACTTATAACATTATATCACACTATGGGAGAAAAATAAAGCCTTTTTACAAAAAAACGTTCACAAAGTGTTCCACATGGAACATTTTTATGAACGTTCTTCATTATGAACATCAATCGTGAGGAATTCGGATTATATACTCAAGATAACCGTTTTCCTCGTGCTTCTCTGAAATAAAATCAATCCCCGATTTTTTCATTGTTTCAAGAGTTCTGTTGATGTTGTTTATATACAGACGCTTGGCAGTAAATGTCCATTTAGGTTTATCTACCTTTTTCTTCTTTGCAAGTAATTTGTCTATGTATTTTTCTGTTTCACTTACATTCAGCCTATACTTATATATATGTTCCTCTGCCTTTTCCCGCTGTTCCTCGGGTAATTTTATCAATGCTCTTATCTGCCGCTCACACAAATTGTGCTCCAATGCTTTTGCTAACAGCTTGTCGGATAACTTCAGAAGCCTTATCTTATTTGCTATCGTACTCTGTGCTTTTCCGAGCTTTCTCGCCAGCACTTCCTGAGTATACCCGTAATGATCCATAAGCCTTTGCATTGCAACGGCTTCCTCGATGCAATTAAGATCACACCTTTGTATGTTTTCTATTATTGCAAGCACCGAAGATTCTTCTTCATTTCTGTCCTCAATAATTACCCTTACTTCATTTATACCGGCAAGTATGCACGCTCTTAACCGCCTTTCTCCCGCTATAAGCTCATATCTGCCGTCAGATTTTTTTCTCACTGTAAGCGGCTGTAACAAACCGTTCTCTTTTATGCTTATCGCAAGGCTTTCTAATTCTGCTTTATCAAAATACTTTCTCGGCTGATTTGGATTTACGTCTATTTCTACAATCTTCACTGTAATAACCTGTCCAGTTATTTTCTTATCTTTAGTAAATAACCCCATTATTTCACCCCCAACCTAATTTTATATCAAACTTATTCCTCGGGCAATAAAAAAAATCCGCCGTTTATCTGCTAAAAACGACGGAATGTTTTATATTTTCACTGTATTACAGCGGTTTCTTCTTAATCATCGAAGGATTTCTCGGATATTTTGTCGGAGTCTGACTTACTTTATCTATAATAAATAGTCGTCTGTTGTCGCCATTTGTTATTGTATAGTCTTTTATTTTCGCTATCTTACCTCCAAGGACTTTAACTGCTTTTTCACACTGGGTTTCATCCTCATTTACAGACTTAAGAGCAATGAACCTGCCACCTGTTTTTACATAAGGAATGCAATACTCACAAAGTACCGGCATAGCCGCAACAGCCCTTGCCGTTGCAAAATCAAACGCTTCACGCTTTTCTTTTGCGTAGTCCTCTGCTCTGCCGTGAACCACCTTTACATCAACTCCTGTAAGCTCACACGCTTTTTCAAGGAATACGCATCTCTTATTAAGTGCCTCAAGCAGTGTGCCTTTAAGATCCGGTCTTACTATCATAAGCGGAATGGACGGAAATCCCGCTCCTGTACCGACATCAATAAAACTGCTGTTTTCTTTAATATCAATCATACTGAACGGCAACACGCTGTCTATGAAATGCTTCACCACTACTTCTTCAAAATTGGTTATAGCTGTCAGATTTACATTCTGATTGTACTCAACAAGAAATTCATACAGCTTTAACAGCTTATCGGCTTTATCCTGCGATAATTCGATATTGCATTTTTGAAATTCACTGATTATAAATTCAATTCTCTCCATGTTTTCTCCCTGAAAGCCATATCAGAAGTACAGATACATCGGCAGGATTGACACCTGAAATTCTTCCTGCCTGACCTATATTCAGCGGTTTGTATTTATTCAGCTTTTCCTGTGCCTCAAGTCTTAAGCCCGATATAGTCTTATAATCAATATCAGTAGGAAGCTGTTTTTCTTCAAGACGTTTCATCTGTTCAATTTTTTCGGTCTGGGTTTTGATATATCCCTCATATTTAATGTTGATTTCCAGCTTATCAATTATATCATGCTCCAGTGAAGGTGCATTCTCATCAAACTGAGCCAAATCTCTGTAATCTATCTGGGGACGCTTTAAAAGCTCTATAAACTTGACTCCTTGCGTAATAGGCGAGGTACCTTTACTTTCAAGCATTTTATTAAGCTCCTCGCAAGGATAGATGGTAGCTTTTTTTATTCTGCTCGTTTCATTATCAAGTATATTCTTCCGCTCTAAAAATCTCTGATAACGCTCGTCCGATATAAGACCGAATTTGTGTCCTATCGGCACAAGTCTGTCATTAGCATTATCCTGTCGCAATAAAAGCCTGTACTCACTCCTACTGGTCATCATTCTGTACGGCTCAACACAGCCCTTTGTAACAAGATCGTCTATAAGCGTACCGATAAAAGAAGTCGTCCTGTCAGAAATATACTGTTCTCTGCCTTTTATCTTCATTGCTGCATTCATACCTGCAATTACACCCTGTGCGGCGGCTTCCTCATATCCGCTTGTACAGTTGAACTGACCTGCACCGAATAATCCGGAGATTTTTTTGAATTCGAGAGTAGGGTATAATTCAAGAGGATCACAGCAGTCATACTCTATTGCATAAGCCGGTCGCATAATCTCAACGTGCTCAAGACCTTTGATAGTTCTTAAAAACTTTATCTGAACATCTTCCGGCAGCGAGCTGGACATACCCTGAAGATAATATTCATCGGTATCAAGACCCATCGGTTCAACAAAAAGCTGATGTCTTGGCTTATCTGAAAATCTTACGATCTTATCTTCGATGCTTGGACAATATCTCGGACCTACCCCCTGTATTCTTCCTGCGTAAAGAGGCGACCTGTCAAGGTTATCGAGAATAATTCTATGTGTTTCGGCATTAGTATAAGTAACGTAGCACTTGACTTTATTTTCGAGCTTGAATGTATTATCGAAGCAGAACGGCGTAATATATTCATCGCCATCCTGTTCTTCCATCACAGAAAAGTCTATAGATCTTTTATGAACTCTGGCAGGAGTACCGGTCTTGAATCTTCTCATAGAAAGACCGAGGTTTCTGAGGCTCTCTGTCATCTGTAAAGCCGCCGATACGTTATCCGGTCCGCTCTGATAATTCAGCTCACCGATATGAATCTTACCGCCGAGATAAGTTCCTGTGGTGATGATAACACAGCCGGCAGGATAAAAAGCACCAAGCCTTGTTTTTATACCGGTAATTTTGCCGTTTTCGGCACATACTTCTGTAACCTCAGCCTGTTTTATATCAAGATTTTCGGTATGCTCAAGCACTGACTTCATAAAGGTATGATATTTTACCCTGTCGCTTTGTACTCTGAGAGAATGAACGGCAGGACCTTTACCTTTATTGAGCATTCTTGACTGAATAAAAGTAGCGTCTGCGGCCCTACCCATTTCACCGCCGAGCGAATCAAGCTCTCTTACAAGCTGACCTTTTGCCGAGCCGCCTATACACGGATTACAAGGCATATTTGCAATAGCGTCAAGACTTAAAGTAAAAACGGCAGTCTTACATCCAAGTCTTGCGGCGGCGAGTGCCGCCTCACAGCCTGCATGACCTGCACCTACAACTATAACGTCATAATAATCAAGTTCGTACATAAATAACCCCGATCATAAAAATGTTCTATGTGGAACAATAGGTATTTTTCCAGAAAATCAGCCTGTCACAGAATTTCTGCCGACAGGCTGATATATTTTATTCTTCTTCGTTTGTTTCAGGCTCGTCCTCAATAACTTCAGCTTCTGCCTCTGCTTCAGCCGCAGCTATCTCTTCATCACTTGCCTGCTCTACTTCTTCAATATCCGCAGTTTCATCATGCTCGGTTCTTGTAAATGTTACAACTCTATCCTCATCAGACAGCTTCATAACTCTTACGCCTAAACCTGTTCTTCTCATCACTCTGAGATCGTTTGCACGGATACGGATAATAACACCGTCGGTGCTGATAAGTATAACATCATCGTCCGTCTGTATAGAACGTATACCGCAGACATATCCTCTGTCATCTCGTATCTTGTAGTTCTTAAGACCGTTACCGCCTCTGTTCTGCATACGGTAATCACTCAGCGCACTGAGTCTGCCGTATCCCTTATCGGTTACGGTAAGTATTCTCATATCATCACTGTATACCTTGGCAGCACCAACAATATAGTCGTCCTCACGCAGTTTTATTGCTCTTACACCTGCGGCAAGTCTTCCCATACTTCTTATTTTATCTTCACTGAAATGTATTGCCATACCAAGATGTGTAGCAATTATAATCGAGCTGTCACCCTCAGTAAGATGTGCGGCTGCTATTTCATCACCCTCTGCAAGCGTAATCGCTCTCAGACCGTTCTTTCTCACGTTTCTGAAATCATAAAGCGGCGTTCTCTTGATTTTTCCGTACTTGGTAACACAGATGAAATACTTATTCTCGGCAAAATCACTTGTTTTCATCATTGCCGCAATACGTTCACCCTCGTCGAGCTGTAACAGATTTACTATGTTTGTGCCTCTGCTCTGCTTGGAACCCTCAGGTACTTCATAGCACTTCAATTTATACATATTACCATAATTTGTAATAAATAAGATATTGTCGTGCGTAGAGCTTATGAACATATCCTCAACGAAGTCCTCTTCTCTCTGCTTCATACCCGATACGCCCTTACCGCCACGCTTCTGCAGATTATATACATCTACAGGCTGACGCTTGATATATCCGATATTAGTATAGGTAAGTACACATTCTTCTTCAGGAATAAGGTCCTCTATATCCACTTCTCCGCTTATCGGCTCAATGGCAGTTCTTCTCTCATCGCCGTATTTTTCCTTGATAGCTGTAATTTCTTCCTTGATTATTTCTTTTACTCTCTCATCGCTTGAAAGTATATCAAGGAAGTCATTTATCTTCTCCATAATTTCGGCAAGCTCAGAAATAACCTTGTCACGTTCAAGTCCTGTCAGCTGTCCTAATCTCATCTGAACAATAGCGTCCGCCTGTTCTTCGGAAAGTCCTATCTCGTGTTCAAAATGAACATCCTTATAGTTCTCTCCCATTGCCCTCTGTAACAGCTTTGCAAGATCGTCTTCCTTGAAACGCTCCATCAGACGCTCTTTACCTTCCTGTACAGACTTACTTGAACGCAGGATGGAAATTACCTCGTCAATGTTATCAATAGCAAGCAGGAAGCCCTGTAAAATATGCGCTCTTTCTCTTGCTTTCTTGAGATCAAATGCTGTTCTTCTTGTAATTATCTGCTTCTGGAACGCTATATAGTTATCCAGTATCTCAAGAAGTGTCAGCTGCTTAGGCTCGCCGTTTACAAGTGCAATCATAATAACGCCGACAGTATCCTGCAGCTGTGTGAATGAGTACAGCTTATTAAGAACCACCTGCGCATTTACATCTCTCTTAAGCTCATAGACAATGCGCATACCGTCCTTGTCACTCTCATCACGAAGATTTGAAATGCCTTCGATACGCTTGTCACGCATAAGCTGTCCGGTAGTTTCAAGCAGCTTTGATTTGTTTACCATATAAGGAATTTCGGTAACGATGATTCTTGAATGGTTACCTTCTTCCACTATCTCTGCTTTACCTCTTAAGGTGATCTTACCACGACCTGTATAATATGCAGAGCGTATTCCGCTGTATCCCATGATTATACCGCCGGTAGGAAAGTCGGGTCCCTTTATATACTGAAGTATTTCTTCTATGCCGCATTCGGGATTATCCATTCGTGCAACTATAGCGTCACATACTTCGTTAAGGTTATGAGGAGGTATATTTGTAGCCATACCTACAGCTATACCTACAGAGCCGTTTACAAGAAGATTCGGAAATTTTACCGGAAGAACAGTAGGCTCGTCCAGCTTATCATCGTAGTTCTTTCCCCAGTCGATAGTATCCTTCTTTATATCCTTCAGAAGCTCGGATGCTATCTTTGCCATTCTCGCTTCTGTATAACGATAAGCGGCAGGCGGGTCGCCGTCTACCGAACCGAAGTTTCCGTGACCGTCGATAAGAGGGTATCTCATTGAGAAATCCTGTGCAAGTCTTACCAGTGCGTCATATACCGATGCGTCACCGTGAGGGTGGTATTTACCGAGAACCTCACCTACCGTATAAGCACATTTTCTGTACGGCTTGCTTGATGTATTGTCAGCCTCGTTCATCGTGTATATTATTCTTCTGTGTACAGGCTTCATGCCGTCCCTTACATCAGGTAAAGCTCTTGATACCAGCACCGCCATAGAATACTGAAGAAAGCTTTCACGCATTTCCTTTTCTATGTCTACCTGTATCAGCTTTTCAGTGGCTGTGCTGAATTCTTTAACGTCTTTTTCCATTCCGATTTCCTTTCCGATTCTTTTATATCAATCAGAGTATTGATTTTTCGGTAAATATTTCTCTCAGCTTGTTCTGTTCTTCTTCGGAAAGACATTTCTTTGAGAAAATATAAATATTCTGTCTGTTTACAAACAGTAAAAACATCTGCTCATTTTCCATAGCGTCTAAATAATCAGAGCCGAAATAAAGATTTGTAACTACTTCTTCCTGCTCTTCCTCCTCGTGAGGTTCGTCCTTTGCGGGAGAATCGGTTTCTTCCTCCGTTTTGGTTTCATTTTCCGCTATAACCGGTTCTTCTATTACGGTCGTTATTTGTATCCTGTCACGGTAAAACTCAGCCGTATATGTTTCTTCGGCAAGTGAGCTTATAGTCGCAATCAGCTTTTTTCTTATAAGCACAGGCTTATACCAGGTATAGAATATCATACCGAGCGACAGGCCAACCAGAATATAGCCGTAGATACCGGTATGATCTCTTATCAGAAAATCAATGCCAAGTCCCAGCGCTATAAGATAAACAAGCGTGAAAACCAGCGATTTCTTAAACTGATATTTCTTCTGAAACAGCTTGAATCCCTCGCCTATCTCGTCAAGCGTCATGCTGTATTTAATTTTTAACAGTAATTCTTCCATATTTTCCTTTCGTCTTATCCGAACATCAATATAATCACACCTGTAACAAAACAGATCACGGTACATATTCCGGCTATAACGCCGTCAAATATTTTCTTTTTCTTTACAAATACCGGTACATTAACGCCCGCAAGAGCCGCAAGCGCAAACATACACATAGGCAGGAATATCTTCATTTCAAGCGTGCCGGTAAGCAGACAGAATGCCGCAAACACCCACATAAGACCGCATAAGGCTATAAGACCTTTTCTGACGGTGATAAACGGTGCAAGCTCATTTTCAAGCTCCTGCTCCTTTTCCATTCTTACTTTAGCTTCAGCTTTTTCCTTTACATCGGTTTCATATTGAGCCTTGACACGCTCTATCTGTTCTTCCCTGCGCTGTCTTAACAGCTCCTTTTCATCGGGCTGCTCCTCGTTATTATTTAAAATTTCATTATTCATAGTAACACCTTTAAGCATTCACGGATTTTATTTTTCCTCGCCCGAATAAAAGATTATATATCAAGATCCTTTGCGTATCTTGCATTCTGCTCTATAAATTCACGTCTGGGTTCAACCTTGTCGCCCATAAGTATTGAGAATATTTCGTCAGCCTTTGCGGCATCCTCAAGATTTACCTTTATCATTGTTCTTGCGGCAGGGTCCATTGTCGTTTCCCATAACTGTTCGGGATCCATCTCACCAAGACCTTTATAACGCTGAACGTCAACCTTTGCGTTGCTTTCGCCTGCAAGCTCAGCAATATAGGCATCTCTCTCCTCGTCGCTGAACGCATATCTTACCTTTTTACCTCTGAACACCTTGAACAGCGGAGGCTGAGCAAGATAAACATGACCTTCTTCTATCAGAGGACGCATAAAGCGGAAGAAGAATGTCAGCAGAAGCGTTCTGATATGTGAGCCGTCAACATCGGCATCGGCCATTACAACTACTCTGCCGTATCTGAGCTTGGTTATATCAAAATCTTCTCCTATACCCGTACCGAGTGCCTTTACGACAGGCTGCAGCTTATCATTGTTATAAACCTTGTCCGCTCTTGCCTTCTCAACGTTCAGCATCTTACCCCAGAGAGGAAGTATAGCCTGGAAACGTCTGTCACGTCCCTGCTTTGCAGAACCGCCCGCAGAATCTCCCTCGACGATATATACTTCTGTCTTTTCTGGATCGGTATCCGAGCAGTCAGCCAGCTTTCCGGGCAGACTTGCACCGTCCGTAACAGACTTTCTCTTTGCCTCCATAGCCTTCTTAGCCGCATCTCTTGCAGCCTGAGCATTGATACATTTCTGAGCTATCGTGGCTATCGTATCGGGATGCTCCTCAAAGTAATATGTCAGCTTCTCTACAGTTATTTTATAAACAACGGGACGAACCTCAGGATTACCGAGCTTACCCTTTGTCTGTCCTTCAAATTCACATTCGGGGAGCTTTACGGAGATGACCGCATTTATAGCCTCTCTTATAGCTTCACCGCTCAGCGGAACAAACTCCTTGACCTCGTCCTGCTTCTTCTTGGACTTCTTATTGTTGTTAGCCTGCTGTTCCTTATACTGCTTTACAAAGTCGTTTATGACTTTGTTCAGTGCATTTTTGAATGCAATCTCGTGCGTACCGCCGTCAACCGTATGAATATTGTTTGCAAACGATCTGAACGTTTCACTGTTGAAGTCTGTGTTGTACTGGAATGCAATCTCTACGGATATATTATCAAGAAGTCCCTCAATATATACAACATCGGGATGAAGCGCTTCTGCTCCTCTTTTCTTCTGCAGCCATTCTACATAGCTGATAATACCGCCCTCATACTGAAGGACCTCCTGCTTAGGCTTGTCCTCATCTCTGAGGTCGCTTAAAACGATTTTAAGTCCGGCATTCAGAAAAGCCTGTTCTCTGAGTCTGTCAAGCAGTATATCATATTTGAACTCTGTGCTGTGGAATATAGTCGAGTCGGGCTTGAAGCGTACTTGTGTACCTGTCTTATCGGTTGTGCCGATAACCTTCATCTGCTCCTTGTAATGACCGCCGTTTTCAAAACGCTGGAAATGTATCTCCTTGCCGTCATATACAGTAAGCTCAAGCCATTCTGAAAGTGCATTTACAACAGACGCACCTACGCCGTGCAGACCGCCGGAAACCTTATATCCGCCTCCGCCGAACTTACCGCCTGCGTGAAGTATCGTATATACGACAGTAGCCGCACTTATCTTTTCCTTAGGATGAATGCCTGTAGGTATACCACGTCCGTTATCGGTTACTTCAATAACATCTCCGGGCAGTATCTTAACGTTTATTTCGGTACAATAGCCTGCAAGGGCTTCGTCTATGGCATTGTCCACTATCTCGTATACAAGGTGATGCAGACCGCTTTCACCTGTAGAGCCGATATACATACCCGGTCTTTTTCTTACCGCTTCAAGACCTTCAAGTATCTGGATATCATCTGCACCGTAAGCGTGTTCAACCTGTGTATTATCCTCTATATCCTTTATTTCGCCGTCGATTTCAGGCTCGTCAACCTCTACGGTATTGACGTTTTTATCAAGAATTTCTTCTGCCATGCTCTTTCCTTTCATCATTTCCGCAATTTCTCACGATACTATATATAATTATATCACATTTCAGCTTCAAAGTCAACTTGAATCACTCATAAACGCTTTTAAAAACGGCATTTCAACGCTGTTCGTATATTAAACTTTTCGCCGCCGTATTACTGCTGTAACAGCGGTGCTTAATCTATTTCTAAACATTGAAAATCTATACAGTCAGTTAAAACAGATAATAATGTAACAGATTGTAAATATGTTTAAAAATACCGATTCCGCATTGCTGAAAACACGATAACAAAGCTAAAAAGGAGCGGATACAAAATCTGCCCCCTTTTATATTTCCGACCTTATTTCATTATCCGCAAACCGCCTTTTCAGCGTAAAAACCGACACGTTTGAGATATATACATAGTCCTTTGTCACAATAAAGCTCTTTGGCATATCGTAAGAAACATAATAGATCCTGCCCTGCTTCTGCAGTTTCATAAGATAGTCGTTTACGTCTTTGTTTACAGAGGTCTTTTCAATGTCGAATATGCCTATTATTTTATCTGACGGTAATGTTATATCGCCACCGATATGAATATACATAGATATCATTCCTCCGTGAAAATGCCGTTTTCTACTTTCCAGACTTTTCCGTTTTTTAATTCTTTAACGTCATTTATATTACAACAAGTAATAAAAACCTGTGAATTAATGATATGATTGAGTACAAAACGCTGTCTGCCTGCGTCAAGCTCGCTTAAAACATCGTCAAGAATCATTATCGGGGTTTCGTCCTTTTGTCTGATTATTTCCGCTTCGGCAAGTTTTAATGCAAGTGCGGTACTTCTCTGCTGTCCTTGACTTCCGAACTCCTTTACATCGTTATTGTCAATATAAAGATTCATATCGTCGCGATGCACACCAAGCACCGTATAACGCATCTTCAGCTCACGCTGAAAGCTGTTGTTGAGCCTCTCCAGATATTCGTTATAAAGACTGTTTATCTCCTCACATTTAAGTTCAGTGCTGTCAAATATGCTTGAATAATACTTAAGCGTGAGATTTTCTCCGCCGGAAAGCTCATTGTAAAGCTGTGAAGCTATAGTTTCAAGCAGTGAGAAATACTTGAGTCTGCCGTAGGTGACATTAAGCCCCTCAGCCGCTAAAACGCTGTTCCAGCTCTCTATCTGCGGTCTTATCACAGATAAATCATCGCCAAAATTTATTCCTAATAGTAAATTATTTTTATTTTTTAACGCTTTGTTATATCGTGAAAGCTTTTTTAAATGCACGGGAGTCTGCATCATAGCTACACTGTCGAGATATTCACGTCTGCATTCGGGTACACCCTTGATGAGATTTAAGTGTTCAGGTATAAAAACCACATATTTTAACACGCCGTATAATTCTAAAGCAGATTTTATAGAAAGCCCGTTGTATTTTATTTCTTTTTTATTATTACAAATAGTAAATTCTATCAAATTTTCACTATCTGTATTAAAAGAAGTGGTAAACCACATTTTGATAACGCACTTTTCCTTAGAATTATCCAAAGAAAAAGGAATATAAGAGCTTTGCCTTGAGGTACGGAACGACGGTCCCATACAAAGAGAAATAGCCTCACAGAGATTAGTCTTGCCCTGTGCGTTGTTTCCGCAAAGGACATTTACATTCTCGTGAAAGCAAAATTCCTGCTCTCTTATATTCCTGAAATTCTTTACATAAAGTCGTTTTATCTGCATTTTATCTCATTTTGTCGTTATCTCATACAGCACTTATACTGCTGTTCATCAAGCTCTACAATATCACCGTCTGCTATCTTCTTGCCACGCATTGTGCATATTTCTCCGTTTACATGAACATATCCGCCCTGAATGGCATTTTTGGCTTCTCCGCCTGTTTCACAGGCTCCGCTGAACTTAAGAAACTGTTCCAGCTTGATAAAGGGAGGTTTAACATTTACATTTATACACATTTTAATCACTCTTTCTGGTATATTTAAGCTCCGAAACTCCGCTTTCATCGGGAATTGTAAGCGTAAGACTGTCGCCTTCCAGCTTATAGATGATCTTATAATACTCGTTGTTCATCTTGATTGCTATGACGTTCTTTTCTTCGGTCTTATATTCACTGGTATTGCCGTTTATCGTAATGCTTTTATCGTTAATTGTCATTATAAGGCCGTCTGAAGAAGTCCAGGTGCCAAACAGACGGTTCTGCTTTGCTGAGGATGACCAAATGGCAGACAGCACACAGATCACGATAATCATAACTCCTAATATTACACAGAGTAATATTTTTGGCAGCTTACTTTTTTGACGAACCGAGCGGCTGTCGCTGTGGCTTATAACAAAATCCACAATATCAAAGTCGCTTTTCTGTTCATTCTGCTGAAAAACCGCAGAATTATTGTCGCATCTTATAGACTCCATGTTGATGTTTTTTGTAGATTTATCGGTGTTTTCAGCCGGTTTTTCTGCATTTAAATCATCAATTGTCGGGTTTGCGATATTATTATTATTTACAGTTTTATCCATAATCATTCCACCCTGTGAAGTATTTCGGGGCTGTCGCTGTCGGCTGAAGATATTACTATCTCACTGCCTTTTATAGTAACAGTATAATATTTAGTATTACCGCTGTCTTGTAATGCTAATGTATTATTTTTATATGAATATCCGTATAGCTTACTGTAAGAATTGATTTTAGAACTTACGGTAAGTGTATTTTCATCAAACGTATATCTTCTCAGACCGTCGGAGGTTTCCCACGAGCCTATAAGAAAATTGCCTGTCAGCTTCGGAATTATAATAATTGCGATTATGATAACGGTAATTATCACAAAGGCAATATAAATCCACTTCCGCTGTTTTTTAAAGACAGACATATTATCGGCGTCTTACAGGGCTTACAATAAATGTGAAGCTGTCGCCCTCAAGCGGAACTATTTTAAGCGCCGTATTCTGCACGAACAAGAATTTAACCTTATCGCAATAGGTGTTCTTCAGAGCATCAAGTATATATCTGCTGTTAAACGAGATTCTGAACTCCTCGCCGCTGTAATCACACTTTATCTTCTGATCCAGCTTTCCTATAGCGGTTTCACAGAATACTCTAAGCGTATTGTCGCTGAATGTGAAGTCAACAGGTGATTTTATCTTATCATTAAGAAGCAGAAGTGTTCTGTCAACACATTCCATAAGCTCTCTTACGTTTACTACAGCCTCGATATTTGAAGGCATTCCTATTATCTTTGTATAATCGAAGAAATCGCCTTCAAGCAGACGTGAGAAAACAGTATATTTATCTATGCTGAATATACCCTGGTTTCTGTCTACTGAAACGGTTGCTATCTTGCTTTCATCATCGCTGAGCAGTCGTAAAAGCTCGGATAAGGTCTTAGCCGGTACTACAAAGTCGAAATCTTCGTGTAAAAGGCTTTCTTTTCTTATAGCTATTCTTATACCGTCAACGGATATGACATTAAGCTCATTATTCTTGATCTCAAATTTTGATCCCATAAGAACGGGCTTTGTGTCGATAGTGGCAACGGCATAAAGAGTCTGTCCTATTACGCTTTTTAAAAGAGGCTCGCTTATTTCAAAGCTCTCTCCTCTTGAAAGCTCGGGAAGTACGGGATATTCTTCACTGTTGATACCCATTATAGAATAGGTGATATCCTCGCACATAAGATTTAACTTAAGCGGCTCGTATTCGTCAAAACGGATAACTCCGCTGGGCATCTTTCTTACTATATCACAGATAAGACGTGAATTAAGTACAAGAACTCCGTCCGATTCTCCTTCTACATCAATTGTGGATTTAATACCCAGCTCCAGATCGTAACCGGTAACTGTAAGCTGATTTCCCGTAAGGCTCAGATGAATTCCTTCAAGAGCCGATATGACTGATTTTGTCGAGGCTGCCTTGGCTGTTGTGGTCAGAGCATCTAAGATGTCATTTTTCTGTACACTGAATTTTATCATACGGTATCCTTTCTTATCATAGCGTGATACGCACTTTACTTTCGTATAGGAAATTTAAACAAAATCAACGTTTTGTTTATCTCACTGACCTTCAGATTTTTAACACTGAAGATTATCAGCGAAGCTATCGCCGCAGGCGATAAATAAATTAAATAATATTATTAATTTTGGTGGTGGCGGTGGGGGGCGTTTAATGTGTTGAATGTTCGGTGATTGTCGATAAAACCTATGTTCAGGGCATTTTTACGTTTGTTGAATGTCGGACAGGTAATGTTTGAAAGATTGTTATAAGTTTTCAACAGTTTTAACAGGCTTTCAACATTTAACACTTTAAACTCGCTTTCACCGTTTAAAACTAACAACTTGTTGAATGATTTTTATTGTGTAAAAAATCACCGCAGGGGTGAAAGCGGTGAAATTTTAGATTAAAGCAACGGTTTTTAAGCTCAGTCACATTTAAATATTACTGTCAATATTAAAAATCACTTCACGCATTGTTACCGAGATTTTTTATCATATCGTCCACCATACCTTTGAATGTCGGGTCCTTTTTAATGGTGGATTTTACTTTATTTATAGCATAAACAATAGTGGAATGATCTCTGTTGCCGAATTCTACTCCTATATTTGAATAGGAAAGTCCGGTAATCCTGTTTACCACATAGATAGCTACCTGTCTTGCGGTGCTTATCTGTGAAGAACGTTTCTGAGAACGCATATCCTCAGGGGTAACGCTGTATATCTTTCCGACCTCGGCGATTATCTTTTCTACTGTCAGCGGAATAGGCTCGTGGTTTGACTGTATATCACGGACTACCTGCTGAGCCATATTGAGCGTGGGAGTAGAGCCTGTAACAAGTGTCAGTGCGTTTATCTTGGTAATTGCTCCTTCAAGCTGTCTTATGTTTGTCTTGAGCTTGTCCGCAAGAAAATCCACAATGCTGTCGGGAAGATTCATTCCGTAAAGCTCAGCCTTACGCTTGATTATTGCAATTCTTGTTTCATATTCCGGCGGTGCGATGTCCGCAAGCAAGCCCTGCTCGAAACGGCTTATCAATCTCTGTTCGATACCGTTCAGCTCTTTGGGAGGTCTATCCGAGGTGAATATGATCTGCTTGTTCTGATTATAGAGGCTGTTGAAGGTGTGGAACAGCTCCTGCTGAGTTTCGCTTTTATTTGCCATAAACTGAATATCGTCTATAAGAAGCAGGTCGCAGCTGCGGTACTTCTGCTTGAACGCTTCAAGATTGCTCTTTGTACGCAGATTGCTTACATAGTCATCTGTGAAGGTGTCGGCTGTGGTATATATGATATTCATATCGGGGTGGAGCTTTTCCATTTCGCTTTTAACGGCGGACAAAAGGTGTGTTTTTCCGAGTCCCGGCTCACTGTAGATATAAAGAGGGTTATAGCGAGTGCTGGGCTCCTGTACTACAGCCTTGCAGGCTGCATACGCAAGCTTATTGTTATCGCCTACTATAAAAGTGTCAAAGGTATGCTGATAATTGCTTGCAAGCTCGCTGTTCTTAAGGCGGGTCTTTACAATATCGTCATCGTCAAGCTCTTTCTGAAGCTCTTTCGGTGATGAATCGGCATAGGATTCAATACCGTATTTCAGCTTCTGCTCTACTGTAAGGTCCTCAGAGCAAAGAATCTCGACTTCAACGTCAAAGCCTAAAAGATCGCTGAACGCTTCTTCCATTACGGTTTTGAAATTAGCCATAGTCATGTCTTTTGAGAACTGGCTCTCAACATAGAGCATAACGTGATTGTTATTGAGTTTGAGCGGCTTTAACGGCTCAATCCACAATTTCATGGCGGTAGGAGTAAGAGTAAGTCTCTTTTTCATCTCCTGAAAAATTTCCTCGAAGGAATTATAAAAGCTCATCATCACACCTCTGTTTTAAAAAAACCACAATAAAATCCGAATAATTCTATAAAATGTCAGCAAATACATTAAAATATGTGTAAAAAAACGGCGAAAAACTGCGATTTTTCTTAAAAGAATAATTAAGATTATAATACCATATTATTTTGGAAGTGTCAAGGGGAGAGAGATAATGTAAATTAAAAATAAACAAGGGAAAATTGTGTGAGCCTTTACGGTCGTTTGTGGTCGCTGCGTCCGTGCATTGTCAGCCATTTTTTGTCACTGCATCGTGCAGTGACTTGGTATGGCTGACTATATGCATCCGTGCATAACGACTTTGTGCGACCGTTACAAGCATCCGTGCTTTGCCTGTGGCGGTGATTTTGAATTGGGGTGGTGAGGGGCGAGGTGTAGTGTGACAATCCATCAATAGTTGGCTGGGCTTTGCTCAGCAACAGAAGCTCACCTTTGGCAAACTACCGATAGTTCTTTTTGTCGGATAGTACTTCTCGGGTTCGCTATTCAAATGGGTACACTTGTCAATATGAAAGAGGGAGACAACCAAAGGGACTAGGGTGAGGGACTGCCGCCCCTAACCCTATCCCTTAGGTTTTCTCCCTCTTGGCTCCCTCTTTCCTTACCCATACCCGTACCCCGCTGGGGTGTTGGCTAAACTCGAATAACCATCTGAACATTGTATATCCTGTCAATGCAGGGACGCTTAACGCTACACGTCCGCAGGTTAGTACATATATCTTAGGTTAGTAGCGTTTTTTGAAAGGTTAATGTTAGCGCAGTTGCACAGATACACTCACGAAAATATTAATTCCTTGTCAATGCGGAAAGTGTTTCCGGCGGTGTTGGTGTGAAGAACCCTCAATAGTTGGCTGAGCAAAGGGGTAGTGCGGTTTTGGTAGGGTTGGTGTTGAGAGATGACAGTTAAAATATAATAATACAAAAAGCGGTCACAGCATTGCACTGTGATCGCTTAACTTTATTACTTTGTGTAATCCCGCCGTTTCACTATCCTGCGGATAGCTCAAACAATTTCAAAGGCGGAATTTGAAGCGGCACATTGCCGCATCGCCGGTAATGTAACCCTCGCCATTCTCCAACAATCAGAACGGCGAATTTACTGTGGCTTTCAGCCACTAGTTGTTGGAGGAGCAGATCAGACCTTTTTCGGCGTCAATTGTAACTGTGACACCGCTCTTTAAAACGTTTGAGGCATTTTCTGCGCCGTAAATCACGGGAATATCAAGAGCCTGACCTACAACAGCCGCATGGCAGTCGGGGTTTGTATCCTCTACTACAATTCCTGCGGCACTCTTCAGAACAGACATTATATTATTGCTCGTCTTGGGGATAACAAGAATATCGCCGGAATGGCAGAGCTTTATTGCGTCCTCCTCGTTCTTGCATACGCAGACGGGGGCAGTCACTGCTTTTGCGGTCGCACCCTTGCCTTTAAGCAGAACATCGCCGACAATATGCACCTTCATCATATTCGTTGTACCGGAAACTCCGAGCGGAAGTCCTGCGGTGATAACTATAAGATCTCCGTCCTTTAAAAGTCCTTCTTCCATAGCTCTTGTTACAGCGTGGTCAAAAAGCGAGTCGCTGTCGCTCATTTCTTCCGACTTTATCGGGATAACTCCCCACGAAAGATTAAGCTGGCGCTGTGCTCTTTCGCTTGTGGTAGCCGCAATTATAGGACAGGTGGGACGGAACTTCGACAATGTTCTTGCTGTGCGTCCGCCCTTTGTTACAGTAAGTATAGCGGTTGCGCCGAGGTCAATCGAGGTTGTTACCGTTGCGTGCGCTATAGCGTTTGTAACGTTCGGTACGCCCTCGTTTTCTCTTGTGAAGAAACGCTTGCGGTAGTCTATATCCTGCTCTGTCTTTACAGCGATAGCCTTCATCGTTTTTACCGCATCAATGGGATATGCGCCTGCGGCGGTTTCGCCCGAAAGCATAATTGCGCTTGTGCCGTCATAGATGGCATTTGCAACGTCTGTTGTTTCCGCTCTTGTCGGGCGGGGATTCTTTATCATCGAGTCAAGCATCTGGGTAGCGGTTATTACCTGCTTGCCTGCGTTGTAACCCTTGTGGATAAGCTCTTTCTGGATTCTGGGTATCTCAACAAACGGAATCTCTACGCCCATATCTCCTCTTGCCACCATTATACCGTCTGCAACACGGAGAATATCGTCGATATTGTCAACACCGTCCTGGTTTTCAATTTTTGCAATTATGCTTATATCCTTGCCGCCGTTCTCGTCAAGCAGCTTTCTTATCTGTATTATATCTTCGTCACGGGTCACAAAGCTTGCCGCAACTATATCAAACCCTGTCTTTATGCCGAAAAGCAGATCGCTCTTGTCACGCTCACTGAGATAAGGCATTGAAAGATGTATGCCGGGGAAGTTACAGCTTTTGTTGGGTTTTAAAATACCGCCGTGGATAACCTTACAGCGAATATCGTCGCCGCTCTCCTTGCGGTCGATCTCTGTTACCTTAAGCTCAAGCAGGCCGTCGTCTATAAGGATAGTAACACCTGTTTCAATGTCGCTTGCAAGATTGGGATAGTTTATGGCGGCTCTCTTTTCGTCACCGATAACATCTTCTGTCGTGAGGGTATATTCACTGCCCGTCTTAAGTTCTACGGGCTTATCGTCCCTGAAGCTCTTTATTCTTACCTCGGGACCCTTTGTGTCAAGAATAGCCGGTATAGGAAGTCTGAGTTCCTTTCTTATTCTTTCAACCTGCTCGTAACGCTTTTTGTGGTCCTCGTGGGTACCGTGCGAGAAATTGAAGCGTGCGCAGTCCATACCGCTTTTTATAAGCTCACGCAGAACGTTGTCATCATCTGTTGCAGGGCCTAAGGTGCATACTATCTTTGTCTTTTTCATAAATATCCTTTCTTCCGTTAAAGCTGTCCATACATTTTTCATACCGTCTGTATATTAAAAACGGTCATAATCAGTATAACATTTTTTTATTTTGCAAGTCAACAGAAAAAAGAATCCGGTGACAGATTTTACAATAACTTTACATAAGGAATATCAGCACGGGAGGCTGTCATATAATGCCTGCAAAAAGCAGTACGGCGGAAATTATGAGCGCCGCCGAAATGCCGGCAGCTACACCTATTATATAGGGGAGCTTGCCGTTACTGCGGAATTTTTCCGGTTTTTCAAGGCTTATTTTGTTAAGGTAAAGCTGTGCCTGACTTCTCAGCTTGCTGTTGCACGACATTTCGGGGCGGATGTAGAAAATTGCCTTTTCAAAATACTCGTTTTCGGTGTTGTTTATTTCAAGCACCAGTTTGTTAACCGCTTTTACCAATTATATACGCTCCTTTTTTCAACATTTCAAGATTACAAAATGTATTATAGGAAAAATATGTTAAATTATACGCTGCGGATATTAGTTTTCAACAGAAAAGTGTGGAAAACTACCGTGTTTTCAACTTGTCTTGGTGAAAATCGGTCAGAAACTGTTGAAAACTCCGTTGAAACTGTTTAAACTTCCGATAAAAACTAAAAATACGATTTTTCCGCCTGCGGTTGAAATTGAAAAACGTGATTTACAAATAATGTTATATGGTGGCATAAAAAGGAAAATAAACGATAATTGTTTTTATTTTCAAAAAAATAGAGAGTTATCATGTTGTCAGTGTGTATATTGTAACAAGTTTACATAAGCTGTAAGCTGTTTACAAAGGGTATAATGAACCGATTTACCCACTTTTCAACAGGTGTGACGGTTGAAAATGTTGAAAGATATACGTTTTCAACTGCTCTTTGGTCAGTTTTTTGCTTTTTTAGTTGAAAACTCCGTTGAATATGTGAATAACTCCGCTTAAAATGAGCTTGTACGGGTGTTAATAAGAAGAAAAACTATTTTTAACAGGCGGTGAAAAACTCCGAATGAAATTTTGCAATTACCATTTCAACAGGTAAAGCGATTTTATGAAAACCCGGCAGCAGATTTTACATTACATAAAATTACAACAAAAAATAAGGCTGAATATGCGAAAAATATGTTGAAATTTACGGGCGGATATGCTATACTGATACTGCGTTTATTTAAGATGAATGCGATCATACGATTTTGATTGCGGGGAGGGACGTAATGATATACAGAGAGCGTGCATTGCGGCACGAATACAAGTTTCCTGCGACAGCGGCACAGTGCGAAATACTGAGGGAGCGTTTCTCTGCGGTTATGACGCCGGACGCACACGGAGAGAACGGTTGTTATCGCATAACGAGCGTATATCTCGACGATGTGTACCGGACGGCTTATAATGATAAGCTGATAGGTGCGGATACCCGTAAAAAATACCGTATAAGGACCTATGACCTGTCGGACAAGCTGCTGCATTTTGAATGCAAGTACAAGGACAGGGATATGACGTCAAAGCGTGGGATATGGATAAGCCCGGAGCAGTATTACTCTATATTAAGAGGAGATTATTCTTTTGTATGGAGCGGTGAATATGAGGGCACTATCCTTGAGGACGCATCTTACAGCAATTCTCTGGCTCTGCTCCGCCCGTCTGTTATAGTGGATTATAAGAGGCAGGCGTTTATAAATCCCGAGGGCAATGTGCGATTCACCATTGACAGCGGATTCAAAGCGGGAGCTTTTTCGGATGATATGCTGTCGCAAAGCGTCAGATACCTGCCTGTTGAGGATTTCACGGCGGTTATAGAGATAAAGTATGACGATTATCTGCCGTCTTATCTAATGGATCTGCTCGGCGGTATCGAACTGAGGCAGGACTCGGTATCTAAATTTATATTGTGCCATGACAAGCTGACAAGCCTTAATATGCGGACATAAACAGCAACATGGAAAACTGATCGGAGGAAAATTAAAAATGTTACAACATCTGACCGCACTTGCGGAAAGCACGGGGGACGACTTATTATCCCTTATAGGACAGAGCTTTGATATTACGGCACAGCTTGAGAGCCTGTCACTGCCAAGAATACTGCTCGCACTGCTCACAGCTACACTGTGCGGAGCAATAATTTATCTTGTTTACCGTATGTTCTACAGAGGGGTTGTCTACAGCGACAATTTCAACATACTTGTACTGCTTATCACGGTGGTTACGGCGTTTATCATAATGACTATCAGTGCAAACCTTGTACTGTCGCTCGGTATGGTCGGTGCGTTGTCTATCGTGCGATTCCGCTCGGCAATAAAGGACCCGCTCGATGTGGGCTTCTTATTCTGGGGAGTAGGTGCAGGTATCACGGCAGGCGCAGGACTTTATTTTGTTGCAATAATAGGTACTGTATTTGTTGCGGCACTGTACATAATTCTTACTATGGTGAAGAAGGAACGCCGTTGCTATCTTCTTGTAGTCCGCTACGGTACGGACGCTGAGAGCAATGTTAACGCACTTCTCGGAACGCTCAAGTACAAGCTGAAGAACAAGACACAGATAAACGACCGCATTGAGCTGACTATCGAGATAAAGACTGCAAATAATGACACAACACAGCTTTCAAGATTCCAGGCTATCGACGGTGTTGACAGTGTAACGCTTCTCGAATATAACGGCGAATACATGAACTAGTGGCTGAAAGCCACGGTAAATTCGCCGTTCTGATTGTTGGAGAATGGCGAGGGCTACGTTATCGGCGGGTGACTGAAGTCACACCCTATTGACGTTAATACAGATTCAAGTATAATTAAAAGGATACTGCAAGCGGTTTAAGCTTGCGGTATCCTTTTTTGCGGGTGTGACCCGCTTCAAGTTCCGCCTTTAATGCTGTTGCAATACAGCAAAAGATGGCGAACGGCGGAGTTACACGAAGCGGAGATTTATAAAAGGTGGGTGGCGGTGCGGCTGTGAGCCGCTTCAAATTCGCCGTTCTGACGGTTGGCGGTTGGCGAGGGTTACGTTACCGGCGGGTGACCGCTTGAATTTTTTGTATATCGGTGGTATAATAAAGATAAAGAATCTTGCATAAGGATTGATCTAATGATAAGTATAGATGTACTTCGACAACTGAACACAGCTAATCATTATATGATAACCGAACACGCAAGAATAAGGTTATTTGAGCGTAATATAACAATTGATGATGTTATTTGCTGTGTAGAAAACGGCAAAATTATTGAACAATATGAAAATGATAAACCGTTTCCAAGCTGCCTGATTTTAGGAGTAGAGCTTAAAGGCAAATATATTCATGTGGTTGTAAGTTGCAATGAAGATTATATATATCTTATTACTGCTTATTATCCTGATGAACAGCATTGGCAAGATAATTTCAAAACAAGGAGGAACTGATAATGTTATGTGCAAATTGTGGCTCAAGAGCCGAAAAAGGTTTTACAACCAGTGTTACCGATTTAGGCAATTGCCTTATAATTATAAGAAATGTTCCGTGTTATAAATGTACTCAGTGTAATGAAGTGACCTATACAGGTGATGTGGTAAAAAAGATTGAAGAAATCATAGAACATTGTAGAAAGATGATGCAGGAAGTTTCGATTATTGATTACTCAAAGGTTGCGTAAGGGATTATAAGCAAAAAATTAAAACGAAATTTTCTCTTGACAAAACAGCAAGGATATGCTACAATCGGTTTAAAGCGATATATTAAAGGCTTTGAAGGGAAAAAGTAGCGTGAAACGTACTTTCAGAGAGTCGTTGGTCGGTGTGAAACGGCAGACGTTTTAATGTGAAGATACGCCCCTGAGCTGTCCTTCGGGAACGGTAGCTACGTTATAGCTTTTGAGGTTCGTGTGAAATGGTCTAAACGCACGGATAAACTGAGGTGGTACCGCGATAATTCGCCCTCTGTGCATTTTTGCACGGAGGGCTTTTTAATTTTCCACCCGAAGATACAAGACCAAAATTTATTTTTTGGAGGTCGAAAGACAATGAGCATGGATTTACTGGTACGTCTGCCCGATCCTGAGGAGATCAAGAAAAAGTACCCTGCAAGCGAAAAGGTAAAGGAAATAAAGGCGCAGAGGGACAAGGAAATAGCCGATGTATTCACGGGAAAGAGCAATAAGTTTCTGCTGATAATAGGACCTTGCTCCGCTGATAAGGAAGAGCCGGTCATTGATTATATTTCAAGGCTTGTACCCGTTCAGGAGCAGGTAAAGGACAAGATACTGATTATACCGAGAATTTACACGAACAAGCCCCGTACCACAGGCGAGGGATATAAGGGTATGATACATCAGCCCGACCCCACAAAGCACGAGGATATGCTCGAGGGACTTATCAAGGTAAGACAGCTTCATCTTCACGCCATAGAGCAGACCGGCTTTACCTGTGCGGACGAAATGCTGTACCCCGAAAATGACCGCTATCTGTCCGATCTCCTGTCTTATGTTGCGGTCGGCGCTCGTTCTGTAGAGGATCAGCAGCACAGGCTTACTGCAAGCGGACTTGATATTCCTGTAGGAATGAAAAATCCCACGAGCGGAACTATGTCGGTAATGCTCAATTCTATCCGTGCGGCGCAGGCGAGCCATACTTTTATATACAGAGGCTGGGAAACGCACACAAGCGGAAATCCGCTTGCACACGCTATCCTGCGTGGTGCTGTAAACAAGCACGGTGAAACCATACCGAATTATCACTACGAGGATCTGTCACTGCTCTATGAGCTATACTGCAAGCAGGACCTTCAGAACAAGGCGGTCATAGTTGATACCAATCACTCAAACTCCGGCAAGAAGTATCTTGAGCAGGTAAGAATCGCAAACGAGATTTTGCACAGCCGCCGTCACAGCAAGGATCTTGAGGGCTTTGTCAAGGGACTTATGATAGAAAGTTACATTGAGGACGGAAGTCAGAGCACAGACGATGCGGTTTACGGCAAGTCGATAACCGACCCGTGTCTTGGCTGGGAAAAGACAGAAAAGCTCATCTACAGCTTAGCCGAACAACTGTAGCTGAAAGCTACAGTAAATTCCGCCCTTTGATAATGTTGCGGATTTTTGAGGGATAGCGGAACGGTCGGGGTTTAGCAATGGTGCTATGAAGGTTTTGTGGCGGGTCGCCGCTGACTGTTCCGACCTTGCGGCTGTGAGCCACCGCAAATTCCGACCGTTAATAACGTTGCGGATTTTTGAGGGATAGCGGAACGGTCGGAGTTTGATGATAGTGCGTGATTGATTTGAGGTTTGTTGAAAATTTGGGCGAAGAACTATCACATTTAGCTCCCTTGTGTAAAGGTGAGCCGAGAATTAGTGCAAATGGGTAAACAATGCTCCTATCAGATGACAGCATGATATTGTAAACGGACACACAGACGTTTGTCTTGAAAATAATAAAATAAACCGAAAGGAAGAAGAAAATGACACTTTACGAAGAACTTATTGAAAGAGGGCTTATCGCTCAGGTTACGAACGAGGAAGAAATAAGCAAGATGATAAATGAGGGCAAGGCTACGTTCTATATCGGCTTTGACCCGACAGCCGATTCTCTGCACGTTGGTCACTTTATGGCGCTGTGCCTTATGAAGCGTCTGCAGATGGCAGGCAACAAGCCTATTGCGCTTCTCGGCGGCGGTACGGGTATGATAGGCGACCCCTCGGGCAAGACGGATATGAGAAAGATGCTCACAAAGGAAGATATTGAGCATAATATTGCCTGCTTCAAAAAGCAGATGAGCCGTTTTATAGATTTCTCGGACGGCAAGGCACTTCTTGTAAACAATGCAGACTGGCTGCTGAGCCTTAATTATGTAGACGTACTGCGTGAGGTGGGCGCTTGCTTCTCTGTAAACAAGATGCTGAGCGCTGAGTGCTACAAGCAGAGAATGGAAAGAGGTCTTTCGTTCCTCGAATTCAACTATATGATAATGCAGAGCTACGACTTCTACAAGCTGTACAAGGATTACGGCTGTAATATGCAGTTCGGCGGTGACGATCAGTGGAGCAATATGCTCGGCGGTACGGAGCTTATCAGAAAGAAGCTCGGCAAGGACGCACACGCAATGACCATTACCCTGCTCTTAAATTCCGAGGGCAAGAAGATGGGCAAGACCGAAAAGGGTGCTGTATGGCTCGACCCCGAAAAGACAAGCCCGTTTGAATTCTTCCAGTACTGGAGAAATGTTGCTGACGCAGATGTTATGAAGTGCATAAAGATGCTTACATTCCTGCCGCTTGAACAGATAAGAGAGATGGAAAGCTGGGAGGGCGCACAGCTCAACAAGGCTAAGGAAATACTCGCTTACGAACTTACCAAGCTGGTACACGGCGAGGAAGAAGCTGAAAAGGCTTTAGCCGCCGCAAAGGAGCTGTTCGGCGGTAAGGGCGTCAGCGGCGATATGCCTACTGCGGTTATGCCTGCCGAGCTTGTAAACGACGGTAAGATCGGTATTCTTGACGCTCTTGTTGCATCAAAGCTCTGCCCGTCAAAGAGAGAGGCAAGAACAAACGTAACAGGCGGCGGTATCAGCGTAAACGATGAAAAGGTGACCGACCCTGCGGCTATGATAGAGATAGGCGAATTTGCTGTGATAAAGAAGGGTAAAAAGAGCTACTGCAAGATAGTAAAGGCATAAGATGATAAGAGTAAGAAGAGCGCAGGACAAGGATATTAAGCGTGTTACGCAGCTGCTTGCTCAGGTGCTGGAGCTTCACGCCGATCTGCGTCCCGATTTGTTCATACACGGTACGGTAAAGTACACGGAAAATCAGCTGTCGGATATATTCGCTGATGAAAAGACACCTGTATTTGTAGCTGTTGATGACAGCGACACGGTGCAGGGATATGCGTTCTGTATACTCAAAGAGCCTGCTTTTGCAACAAATATGACAGATATAAAAACGCTGTATATAGATGACTTATGTGTTGACAGCAACGCAAGAGGTCGGCATATCGGCACAACGCTTTTTGACTATGTAATGGATTTTGCAAAGCAGACGGGTTGTTACACTGTTACGCTGAACGTCTGGGAGGGTAACGACGGCGCACGTCATTTTTACGAAAAGATGGGAATGTTCGTCCGTGAAACCCAGATGGAGCGGCGGGTCGCCGCTGACAATTCGCCGTGCGGCTGTGAGCCGCCTCAAACTCGCCGTACTGACGGTTGGTGATTTGTGAAGGTTACGTTACCGGCGGTGCGGCGAGTCGCCGCTCCCAATTCGCCGTTCTGATTGTTAGTGATATGCATAACTTACGTTACCGGCGGGTTCTTTGCAGAACACCTTATTTACGTCAATGCAGATTTATTTTTTATATGAAACATTAAACGGTCTGAGAGGTAAAGGTTCTCAGACCGTTTTTCGCCTTTTTGAAAACTCTGAATATTATTCCACCTCAATTATAGTTCCTCCGCCAACCACAGTATCCCCGTCATACAGCACCAGTGCCTGACCGCAGGTGACAGCCCTTTGCGGCTCATCGAAAACCGCCGTTATTGTATCGCCGTTTTGCGTTACGGTCGCCCACTGCTCTGCGTGGCGGTAGCGGACTTTGGCTTTAACACGCATCTCGCCCTTTATTTCGGGTACGGAGATAAGATTTATGTCCCCGGCTTTAACGACACTGCTGTACAGCCCGTCGTTATATGACAGGGTTACGGTGTTGCTTACAGGATTCACTGCCTTTACATAAAGCGGCTCGGGAGCGGAAATGCCAAGTCCCTTGCGCTGACCTACGGTATAGCGGATAACGCCCTTGTGTCTGCCGATAACGTTGCCGTCTGTATCGAGAAAATCACCGTCCGGGTAATTCTTGCCTGTGTACTGCTCTATAAAGTCGGCATAGCTGCCGTTTTGTACAAAGCATATATCCTGACTGTCGGCTTTACGGGCATTTATAAATCCCTGCGATTCGGCAATCTCTCTCGCCTGCGATTTTCTCATCTCGCCGAGCGGAAATATCGTGTGGCTTAATTGCTCCTGTGTAAGACAGTAGAGAACATAGCTCTGATCTTTGGTATCATCGAGCGCTTTTTTCAGCAGAAATCTGCCGTTTTCGTCCTTTTCCACCCTTGCATAATGACCTGTTACCACATAGTCACGGTCAAGCTCTTTTGCTCTCATATACAGCTTGTCGAACTTGAGATACCTGTTGCAGTCTATGCAAGGGTTCGGAGTTATGCCGTTCTCGTATGCGTGTATAAAGCGGTCAATCACATCGGTTTCAAATCTGTCGGAGAAATTGAAAACGTAATACGGCATATCAAGCGAGTAAGCAACGCTCCTTGCGTCCTCTACATCGTCAAGCGAACAACAGCTATGCTCTCTTGAAATGCCTATATCCTCGTTTGCAAATAATTTCATCGTAACGCCGATGCAATCAAATCCACGCTGTTTCATAAGGTAAGCCGCCACGCTTGAATCAACGCCGCCGCTCATTGCGATTACTGCCTTATTGTTCATTTTAATCCTTTCTGAATATCAACGAAAGCCGACAGCATTTTAACTGTCGGCTCGTTATTCGGAATATGCGACAATGTGTCGCTTGCGGGTGTGACCCGCTTCAAATTCGCCGTTCTGACGGTTGGCAGATTGCGTAAGTTGCGTTACCGGCGGTGGCAATATGCCGCTTTAACTGAATTGAAAGGTCAATTTAGGGAGGAACGATTCTTTCAAATCAAAATAATTCGTTTAAAATTCCACTCTTTCATTATGTCAGGCATAGTTGAAAAGGTATCAAAAGCGGAATTTGCCGTGCCGCATCGGCACACGATCATACTTTATCAAATGCCTGCGAGAGATCTGCGATGATGTCGTCGATATGCTCTGTACCGATTGAAAGACGGATAGTATTTCTGCCTATACCCTGGTCTGCAAGTTCCTCATCTGTCAGCTGTGAGTGAGTTGTTGTAGCGGGGTGAATTACAAGGCTCTTTACATCTGCAACGTTTGCGAGCAGAGAGAATATCTGTAAGCTGTCAATGAACTTGTGAGCTTCTTCCTGTCCGCCCTTGATGTTGAATGTGAAGATAGACGCACCGCCGTTTTTGAAATACTTTGTATAAAGTGCGTGGTCGGGGTGGTCGGGCAGTGAGGGGTGATTTACCTTTTCAACCTTGGGGTGATTAGCAAGGAATTCTACTACCTTCTTTGTGTTCTCGATATGACGGTCAAGTCTTAATGAGAGCGTTTCTGTACCCTGTAAGAGCAGGAATGCGTTGAAGGGTGAAATTGTAGCGCCTGTATCACGCAGAAGAATAGCTCTTATATATGTAACAAATGCGGCAGGACCTACAGCATCTACAAAGGATACGCCGTGATAGCTGGGGTTAGGCTCTGCGATGGGAGCGTACTTACCGCTCTTCTTCCAGTCGAACTTGCCGGAGTCAACAATAACACCGCCGAGCGTTGTTCCGTGACCGCCGATGAACTTTGTAGCCGAGTGTACTACAACGTCTGCACCGTGCTCAATAGGATGGATAAGGTAAGGAGTACCGAATGTATTGTCTATTACAAGCGGAAGTCCGTGCTTGTGTGCTATCTCTGCGATAGCGTCAATATCGGGGATGTCGCTGTTGGGGTTGCCGAGTGTTTCAAGGTAGATAGCCTTTGTGTTATCCTGAATTGCGTTTTCAACTTCTTCAAGGTTGTGTGCGTCTACAAATGTAGTGCTGATGCCGTACTGGGGAAGCGTATGCGCAAGCAGGTTGTAGCTGCCGCCGTAGATCGTCTTCTGTGCTACGATATGTTCACCTGCGTAAGCGAGAGCCTGAATAGCGTAAGTTATAGCGGCTGCGCCCGATGCTGTAGCGAGTGCGGCAACACCGCCCTCAAGAGCGGCGATTCTTGTTTCAAAAGCGCCCTGTGTTGAGTTTGTAAGTCTGCCGTAGATATTGCCAGCGTCAGCAAGACCGAAACGTGCGGCAGCGTGTGCGCTGTTCTTGAAAACATAGGATGTTGTCTGATATATCGGAACTGCTCTTGCGTCTGATGCGGGGTCGGGAGTTTCCTGACCTGCGTGAAGCTGGATTGTCTCAAATCTGTAGTTGTTATCGTATGTATAGCTCATTGTAAATACCTCTTTCTATTAATCGGCTTATAGCCTGTCGTGTTTTTGTTTTTTGTGGGGTGTGCTTTAAGCACGGTTTACGTTATGCTATACAGCGGCACATTCGTCCGTTCCTGAAATTGTGCCTGAGGGCTTTTGCAATGATATTCATCAAATGTGCCTCCTTTCTTTTATTCACACTTGGATAGGTTTCCTTACTCTCAAAACCTATCTGTTTGGTATGTTTGTATTATACACTAAACTTATAGGTTTTGTCAATAGGGAAAATGAAAAAATTTAAAAAATTTTTTGAGCGGTGTGGAGCGGCGTTGCAAAAAGAAAAAGCACGATTTTCGGTCGTGCTTTCCGGTGTTATGAATTTGTGTTGAAGGTTCTGCCCTTTCCGCCCAGCTTCACACTGCTGTAGTAGTCGATTTTCTTTTTATCGACCTTCAGCGATTCAAGCTCTGCCTTTACATCCTCGTAGCTCTGGCGGACAACAGCGGTCACCTTTTTATCCTTTTCGTCAATTCCACTTTTTATATCGTGAAGATGGCGCATTTTTGACTGTAACTGTCTTAACTCATATGAGAGGTTTTCGGTGACGGGTTTATTGTTCAGTATATCACGGATAAGCTCACGCTCGGCAGGAACCTGAGCGTTTGCCGTATCCATTATAGATTGCTTTACCTGACGCATTTTATCCATAAGCTCATTACGGGATAAAAGTACCTGCTGAATGACTTCAAGATCATTTGTAACCATTCTGTCTGTACGGCGGTCATACTCGGTCATAAGCTCCGTCAGCTCATCCATGAGCGTAAGCAGTGTTTGTGCATCTGCCTTTTTCATTATATCGGATTCCTTTCCGGTGGGGGTCAAGCACCGTGTGATTTAAGCCTGCTCCTGCATTGCGGATTGCGCCGCTTTTTCCTGCGCTTCCATCTGTTCTCTGCTCATGCTGTTGATCTCGGCGAATGCTTCACGCAGCTCGCCTATCATAGGAAGGAGCGCATCTACCTTGGCTTTATCCTTTTTAATGTTCGCCTCAACTATTTCACGGTTGAAATATTCATACAGCGAGTCAAGATTTTTGGAAACGGGTATTTTCATATCAAGGCAGGAACGCAGAGCGTTTATTACGTCCTGCGCTTTTATAAGAGCCTTGTTTGTTTCCTCGTAATTCTTGAGCGGAATGTAGTAGGATGCCCTGTTAAGCTGACGTTCCGCCTCCATATACAGCTTTACCACAACGTCACCGGGTGTGAGCGTTGTAACAGACTGTTTTTTATATGCAGAAAATGCGTTATTCATATCGTATTCCTTACGCTTTGTGTTATTTAGGGTTTATCAGAACTGCATCAGCTGCTGAATGTAGCTGGTCTGGCTGTTGAGCGAGCCCATCATTGTTTCAAGATTAGAGAACTGCTTCCAGTATCTGTCCTGCTGCTTCTCATATCTTGTTTCAAGTGACGAGATAAGCGTTGAAATGCTCTTTAACTGATCATATATAGAGTTGTCGGTAGCTGATGTACCTGTCTTTGTACCTGCAAGCTGTACAAGAGTACCCTTGTCTTTTCTTGCGCCGGTCGTCTTTACCGCACCTGTAAGCACATCGCCGAGCTTGTGCATTATGCCTGTCTTTACGGTATTGCCGTTTTCATCGACCGTTGTGCCTGCGAACAGGTCTGCTATCTGGTCGGCATACTGCTCAAATGCCGCCTCGAGCTTTGTTTCGTCCAGCTCGAGCTTGCCGTGGTCGCCCCAGTCATCGCTTGTCGTAATGCCCATGCTGAACAGGCTGAATGTCTGTCCGTCCGCTGTCTTTACCGTTGAATAAAGAACGGAACGCATCTTCTGCATTACTGTCGAAACTGTGCTGTCGTTGTAAAGCAGACCTTCCTTAGCCTTTTCTTCCCACTTCTCCTGCTGTTTTTCGGATAAGTCCATATCCTCGATATCGTCATCGGTAAGTGCGTAGTAGTCGGAGTTCGGCTTCTGGTCAAGCTGACCGTAAACTTCTTCGATAATCTTGTTGTAATCTTCAACGAATGACTTTATAGCGTCTATCGCACTGCTGTTGTCCTTCTTTACCTCGTAAGAGAACTCTGCGCCCTGTGCGGCGGATGTGAAGGTCATTGTTGTGCCGTCTGCTGTGAAGCTGTTTGACGAGGTTTCTATTGTTTCGCCGTTTACTTCAAGCTGCAGGTTGCGTCCCTGCGTCAGCGTACCCGATGTAAGACCGAGTGTGCTGAGAAGCTCTGCACCCGCACTTCCGTTTTCTGCGGAGAATTCAATAGATGCGGATGTGCCGTAGCCCGATGAGCTGAGGGCAAAGCTGTTTGTAAGCGTGCTGAACGTCATAGTTGCGCGGGCGTTCTTGCTGGCGTTAATTTCGCTCATCATCTTTGCTACCGTGTAGTCGGATGTGAAGGTGAACTTTGTGCCGTTTATAGTGAAGGTCGCACTGTCCTCAACACCTAAATCCTTAAGCGTTGTGGCTGTTGTTACCTGTGCTGTGGTCGTTCTGGCTGTAGACGCACCGAATGTGTTCTTCGTTGCGGGGTCTGCGGCTACAGAGAGCTTCTTGCCGTTTGCGGCTGTTACGGTGCCGTTTTCGTCTATGTTAAGACCGGTTCCGTCCGACAGCTTTACCTTGCCTATGGCTTTGTTCAGCTCGTGCTTGTTTGCATAAGCGGCAAGATCCTCATTGGACAGCTTGAAATCATCGGCATTAAGCGTATCCTTATATGCGGAAAGCTCGTCATAATCCTTGTCGAACTGCGCTCTGAATGCGGTTTCGTCAAAGTCCTTTGCGTACTGCTCGTCAAATGCTGTCTTGAAAGCGTTCTCGTCAAATTCAGCCTGCGTTTTTTTCCAGTCCTCAAAGCTCGTGCCTTCTGCTATAGAGCCGTCTGCTATGCCGTTGTCATAGTTGGTCTTAAGCTCTTCGTCATACTCGGCCATTGCCTTTGTCTTTTCGCTTTCGAACTTTTTGTCGTAATCCGCCTGCTTTGCCTTATCGTAAGCCTGCGCCTTCAATGCGTCAAAATCTACAGAACCGTTTGCCTTTGCCGCATTATACAGCTTTTCAGCCTGCTCGTCAAAATAAAGGCCCTGGAATTCTTCCCTTTTCTGAGCACCGAGCGTTGTGCTGTCTGTCTGGTTGAAATAGTCGGCCGTGTAGCTGTCAAACGAAACGCTTACTGTTTCGTCACCAACGGTTATATTGAATTTGTTTGTGCCTGCGCTGATGCTTGTGTTTAGATCAAACGTGAAGTTGCCGTACATATTCGCAACACCGGTAAGTGACATTGCCTGTCTGTCGGAGGATATAATCTTACCGCTGTCATTTACATAAACAAGACCCTGACCGCTTGTGTTCGAAGAACCGTATGCGTCTTTGAGCTGGCTGTTTATCTGCGAGCGTACACTGTCGGCACTGCCGCCGTTGAAGTTTATAACAGTTGACTTTGTGCCTACTGTTATGTTGAACGAATAGTTCTGTGAAGCGTCACTGTACTGTGATAAGTCAAGCGAGCTTGCGTCCATTGCGCTACCCTGATATTTTGCCTGTGTAGCGGTCTGGAGAACCTTTACTTTATATGTACCGGGTACTGCGTTTGTGCCTGAGCGTACAGATACGCCGGCAGGAGTACCCTCCTTGAGTATGCCGTCTGCGTTTAACGTGGAAACCGTTGCGCCGTATTTTGTAAAGGTGGATTTACTTTTCAGGTTGACCTTGGAATTGAGCATATCAAGATATTTGTTCTGGAAGTCTGTGAGCTTTGTTGTTATGCCCTGATACGCTTCCTGTTTCCATTTGAGCGTTATCGCCTTACGGTTCTGTTTTGTGATTTTCAGCTTTGTAGCCGCTGTCATAGCGTTTACGATAGATTCGGTATCAAGACCTGAGTTCATACCGCTGAATCTTAATACGCTGCTGCTGTTTGTTGTTGCCATATCTTATCTCTTCCTTTCAGTCTTTTTTCATACCGAGCAGGGCTTCCATAGCCGCCTTGGGCAGTGCCTGCGATGATTCTTTATTCATATCCTGCGCATCTCTCAGCTCATTGCGGATTATCTTTACATCCTTCGGTGCGGAGATTCCTATCTTGACTCTGTCCTTGCCTATTTCAAGAACGGTTATCTCAATGTTGTCGGATATTGTAAGACTTTCGTCTGTTTTTCGTGTTACTACAAGCATTACTTTGCCCCCTTATCCACATATATCGGCAGACGTATCTCATACTTTTCGGGGAGTATGACCTGTGCGGCGAGATTTTCGTCTGAGTTTATAACTATGGGGCATTTCATATTCACCGTAGTCTTTTTGTAGTCCTCCGGTACGACTGCTATGGATAAGCATCTGACATTTGAACTGTCGTCTATCTTCAGCAGTTTCTTTTCGGAGCTGTTAAGCGTTATCTTATATGCTCCGTCTATTATTGCCGGGTCGAAAACGATAAAACACGGCGTAATATTTTCGGTAGACTGCAGCCACATAGGATATACGCCATCTCCGAGCGGGCTGAGCAGGGCAAACTGCCTGCATTCTTCAAATGCAAAAAGTCCGGACGGGAAGTTGAATATCTTGCTTTCGTCTACATTTACTTTGCCGAAATCTCTGGTCATTATCTCCATTGATCTTTACCGTTTCCTTTCAGATTTCTGATTTATCAGCCCTTGGTGTTGAGCTTTTTGGGCGCAACGTAAGCCGGATTTGCACTCGGCGGAACGTATATAGGCTCGCCCACATATTCTATTTCCACTCTGGGATGTTCTTTTACTATAAATTCTATATTGCCGGGAACAAACTCGACAACGGAGGAATTTATGTTCTCCCAGTCGATATTTATATCGGTAGGAGTGTAGTTTATGCTGAGCGTACCCTTATCAAAGGATACGTCCGCTCCGCCCTTAGGCAGAAAATCTATTGCCGTTTCTATAGTTGCGCCTGCACGCATCTGCTGTGCGGCAATCTCCGACGGCGAAACGCCTCTTGCAAGCTGGTCGCCCTCGTTTACTATCCTTGCTACTCCCTGATAGGCTATCTTGAAACCTCTGTCGGCTTCCCTCTGATTGAAGTCAGAGGCATTGTATTCGCCGTAGCCCATGCTTGAACGTGCCGCATAAGTATCAATGTTTATCTTCGCAGGTCTGCTCTCCATCTTATATCCGCCGGGTGTGCGGTTTATGTCGATCTTGAGCGGCTCCTTGTCCTCCGGTGCCTTTAACGAACCGTTTGTGACATTTACCTCGATGCTTATCGGTATGCTCGTAATCTTAAGCAAATTCGGATTCATTGTATCTTCCTCCCCATTTTAATTTTTCGCTCCTCCCATAAAGAGCGACAGCTTATGAAATAAACTGGAATATGCTCATCGGAATTACCGATGAAGCAAACTGGAGTGAAACGTTGTAAATTGCATCAAGCGTTTTCCAGTTGGTTGTTTCCGCACCCATATCAGTGCCTTCAAGGTTGTTCTGCTGTTCAAGCAGAGTTTCCATATTGTTTGTGAGACGGTTTGTGTTATATTCGATATATTCCTGCTTGTTACCTATGTCGGCGTGAGCAACGCTGACGCTTGTCTGAGCCGCTCTCAGCTTGTCGATATAGTCCATAGCCTTTATCTTGTCGCCTTCTCTTACCGCCTGTGCGGCATCGAGAGTTATCTGGATTATATTCTTGGAGTCGCCTTCATCATCCTTGCCGCAGCCTGTTATCTTTGCGCCGTTGAAGGTCACGGGAAGTGCCGACTGAGGATCTACCCTGCCTGTTGCGGGGTCTATCACCATTCCTGTACCGATGTCGGTAAAGCTCGACTCAGAGTAGGGAAATTTATCGGGATCGTCAATGGAGTTTATATCAACTCCATTATAGGTGATAGTCTTTTTGCCGCCGGCATTTTCAATCTTGAATATGGTGGTGTCATTGTTTACACCGCCGAAAATTCTTCTTTCGGCTATATCGGTGTTGAAAAGTCTTACTATCTCGTCTGCGTAGGTTTCAACGGTCTGTGCGAGAATTTCCTCGTCCTCATCGTGCTGTGTGCCGTTTGCGGCGTAAGTTACCTTTTCTATAATACTGTCGAGGATGTCGTTTACGTTCATCAGAACGCTGTCTGCGCCGTTATATATCTGCTCGGCGGTTTCAAGGTTGCCCAGATAATCGTTTGTATTTGAAATAGCCTTCCTTGTTCTCAGCGCTTTTGCGGCGCTTATCGGATCTTCGCTCGCTCTGTTGTATCTCTTGGTCGAATTTATCTTTCGCTCGGAGGCGTTCTTTCTTTCGAGAGCGGCATTAAGCTGTGACATATAGCGTCTGTTGGTCATGCTCTGTGTTATTCTCATGTTAATCTATCCTTTCCGCTTATCTGCCGACAAGTCCCATTTTTTCTATTATAGTATCAAGCGCCTCGTCAAGCGTTGTGAGCATTCTTGAAGAAGCGTTGAACCACTTGGAATAGTTCAGCATATTAACGCCCTCTTCCGTTTCGGAAACGCCCATTATCGCATCTCTGCTGTCAAGCAGTGAGGTTGCCGTTTCGGTATACATATCGCACTGCTTTTCGGCAAATTCGATATTCTGTGCAAGGCGGTTGTTGAGGAAGAGAATGAAGTCGTAGCTTGAGCCTTCATAGTCGCCCTTGCCTATCTGAACGCTGTCATCCATACCGAGAAGCAACTTGTTTACCGCATTGCCGTCAAGGTTTACGGGATAATCGTAAGCGCCTGTCTTTTCGTTGTATATCTTCGCTATCATCGTAGCGTCCTTAAGCCACGCATCCGATATTCTTATGTTTCCTGCGTTTATCGGTGAGCCGTCCGCACTTGTGAACATAAGTCTGTCGTCGGACTCGTTGCCGCCGTTGAGCTTGTTCATAAGCCCTGCGAACTGCTTTGCGAATTCGTCCACTGCCGATTGATAATATTTTATACCGTAGTCGGTGGTCTGCTTGCCTGATGCGTATGCACCGTTACCGTTTATCATATCAGTGTAGGCCTTTATCGAGCCGCTTTCAAGCACCATATCGTTGCCGTCGGTCAGCTTCAGCACAACTGCGCCGTTTTCCTCGTACTTTGCGTTGTATGCGTCAAAATCCTTGCCGGTAACAAAAAGGTTGCTCTTTTTTCCGTCTATAATCGTAAGACCGCCCATTGTAATCTTTACCGAGCCGTCAAAGTTATCGTCAACGTGAATATCGCCGAACTCGCTTAGCTGGTCGATAAGATTGTTTCTTGCGTCAAGCATTTCGTTGGGACCGTATCCGCCTGTAACGGATAAGCCGTTATATATAAGGTCTGCGCCTGTTATCGCATATTCGTTTACTATCTGCTTGTTATATTCGACTATCTCCTCGATTATACGGTTTGCGTCCTCAAGCGTTGAGTGCAGATCGTATAAGGTCTGATTTTCAAGGTTTTTAAGATCCATACTCTGCTGAGTAAACAACTTGCATATATTGTATGCCTGGTTTCTTACAACGCTTGCAAGCTCCTCTCTGTCGGCACTGTCCTCCGCATATTTACGCAGGGCAGATTTGAACTGGTCAAACTGATGTGCCATACCGACATTCTCGTATGTATCGGAGAAGTTCGTCAGCGCCGTTTCAATCTCGCTCATTATAGATGCCTGTTGATTATATTCGGCAACGAAACAGTTGTTGTCCCTGTAACGCTTGTCGAGATAATCATCTCTTGTCTGACTTACGCCGCTTGCGAATACGCCCTGGCTCGAAAGTCCCAGACGGGCGAGCTTTGTGGTGTATATCCCGTTCATATTCATATAGCTGGAATATACGTCAAGGCGCTGTCTTGTATAGCCTACTGTGTCACGGTTCGACAGGTTGTTGCCGGTTACATCGAGCGCCTTCTGCGCCATCTGTACCGATCTTTTCTGGATCTCTAATCCTAAAAATGAAGCTCTCATTTATCCTCCGAAATTATATGTTGCCGAGAAAACCCTTCGGCGCTGAGGTGTGCTTTATCTTAGCACCGTAGCCGTTATAGGTTTCTGTGAGTGTCATCCCTGTCTTCCGCATCAGTTCCTCCTGAACTGACAGTTTCTTTTCTACCGTTTCAACGATAATGTTGTTTAACTGCTTTATCCTTGCCACATATCCCGTAAGCTCGTCATAAAGCAGAGTAAGTTTTGACTTTCTTTCGTCGGGCGCAGCTTCTATAAGCTGTTTTGCTTTTATTTCACCGAGTCCAAGCTCCTCAAAAAGAGCCGACCTTGCAGATTCTTCCGACTGTATCTTCATAACCAGCGCCTGTTCGTCCTCAACAGAATCGAGCAGCCAGAGCAGATCGTCCGCCATGACCTTCGCCTGCTTTTCGGTAAGAAATGCTACCATATCACGATATACGCCGTTGTATTTTTCAAGAAATCCGATAATTCTATCGGCTGTTTCTATAGTCATCGGTACCGTTCCTTTCTGCCGTGTTCATCAGAACATCAGTATCGAGTCTGCGATCATCTCGGGACTTACATCATAGCTGCCGCTTGCAACGCTGTCGGAAAGCGCCTCGATACGCTCCGCCGATGTATTTTCGTTCACCGCTGCGGCAAGGTCGGCCTTTGCCGCCTCTACGCTGCGTGCAAAATTAAATTCTATCTTATCTGTCTTCTTCTCTGCGGGAGCGACCTTTGTTTTACCGCTGTTAAGTTTAATCTTGTTGTAGACATTGACAATGCCGCTGATATTCTTTATTTCCATTTATTTTCAGCTCCCTTCGGGCAAACTTAGCCTAAAAATTCTTCTACACTTATTTTATCGGCAGTTTTACGTTAAAGTTTATTTTTATGGAGGATTTTATATGAAAAATTGCAGATTTTTTATTTGCGGATAAAAAGGCGGGCAAAACAGTTATATAAAACGAAAACCCCGTTATCCGAAGATAACGGGGTTATAAATCCGAACATTGTCCTTCTTAACCGCCAAATGCGATTAATATCGAATCTATCAAGTAATTAAATTACTTGTTCTTCTTCTTTAATACGATACCGCTTACTGTAAGAGCGCCTGCAGCGAGAGCTACGGGAACTACTGTAAGTACAACACCTGTGTTTGTGTTGCCTGAAGAAGCACCGGGTGTAACTGTCTCAGACTTACCGATGTCACCAGCTGCGAAAGCTGCTGTTGAGCAAGCTGCTACCATTGCAATTGAAGCTACTGTTGCTAAAATCTTTTTCATTTCTTTGTCCTCCATGTATTCTGTGCTTGTTAAGCACGTTTTAGCTTTTCATATGTGCAGTCACGAGGTTTTCTCGAAAAGTTTCAAGTTTTTTAAAAAATTCAAAAGTTTTTTTGAATATCTCTTTATCAACTGCTTACATATCGGTAGTCGGCGGCAGGGGCGAAAAAGTTTCAGAAATTTTAAAAAATTTTTAAAAAGTTTTTAAAAAGCAGGGTGAAGTGAGTGTTTATGCGGGTTTACAGCTTGTAGTAAAAGCTTTATATTTGATGTACTTCTGCAATATCATTCAGCTTAGACCACGATAGCAAGCTACCGATAGTTCTGTTTGTCGGACAGCACTTCTCGGGTTTGCTATTCGAGTGGGTACACTTGTCGATATGAAAGAGGGAGACAACCAAAGGGATCAGGACAAGGGACTTGACAGCCCAGTGAAGCGAAGCGAAACGTCCGAGTGCTTGCGTAAGCAAGACTCAGCCCTATACTCTTAGGTTTTCTCCCAAATCAGTTATTCCTTTTGAGCGACGTGAGGAGCGGGAGCATTGCTAAAGCAATGCTCAGCTTGGCATCCCTCTTTCCTTACCCATACCCACACCCCGTCGGGGTGTTAGCGGAACTCGTAAAACCACCTGAACATTGTATATCCTGTCAATGCAGGGACGCTTAACGCTACACGTCCGCATATTAGTACATATATCTCAGGTTAGTGGCGTTTTTTTGAAGGGTCAATGTCAGTGCAGTTGTAATGATGTACTCACGAAAATATTAATACCCTGTCGGCACTGAAAATGTTTCCGGCGGTGTTGGCGATACGTTTTATTATACAACTTTATTAACAATAGTTGGTCTTTTCTGCTGGCTGAAAATACGGCTGTCTTGTGAAACAGCCGTATTTTAAGAAGATTCTTATCAAAAAATCAGTGTTTTTTTGCAACTCTCTTAGCTTTCGAAATGCAATTTACAGGGCAGACGGTAGCGCAAAGGTGACAGCCTACGCACTTTGAGCCGAGGAAAACAGGCTTTCTTGCTTCAGCATCAAAGCCGAGAGCCTGATGTCCTGCGTCATAGCAGGCGATGTAGCATCTGCCGCAGCCGATACACTTGTTTTTGTCGAATATAGGATATGTAACGGTGTCACGGTCAAGGCTGCCGGCATCGGTCATATTCTTGTTTGCAAGGCCGACTACCTCCGACACACTGCTGTAGCCTGCGGCAGTGAGCCAACGTGATAATCCGTCAAGCATATCGTCTATTATTCTGTAGCCGTACTGCATTACAGACGTTGTCACCTGCAGGTTTGTACAGCCCATAAGGATAAACTCCAGACCGTCACGCCACGTTTCTATGCCGCCCATACCGCTGATCTCGACATTTTCAAGCGTTTTGTTTCTTTTCATATCCGAGATGAAACGCAGAGCGATAGGCTTTACCGCCTTGCCCGAATATCCGCCGACAGCGGACTTGCCGTTAATGTCGGGGGCAGGAACGAAGCTGTCAAGATCGACGTTTGTGATGCTCTTGACGGTGTTTATTGCCGCAATACCGTCCGCACCTGCGTTTACTGCCGCAATAGCCGGTATTTCCATATTGGTTATATTGGGCGTCATTTTTGCAAGCACGGGGAGCTTTGTGCCACGTTTTACTGCGGCGGTGTACTTTGCGACAAGCTCCGGATTCGTACCCACGTCACTGCCCATACTGCGACTTGTCATCTGCGGGCAGGAGAAGTTGCACTCTATCATATCGACGCCGGCTTCCTCAGACAGTCTTGCAAGCTCTGTCCACTCGTCCTCGTTTTCGCCCATTATGGAAGATACGATTATCTTTGAGGGATAGTTTTCCTTCAGCTTTTTGAGTATAGCAAGGTTTTCTTCAAGAGGGTGGTCGGAGATCTGTTCAAGGTTCTTGAAGCCTATATAGGGTGTCGTTTCCTTGTTCAGAATGTCGAAACGGGGAGATACCTCGTTCATCTTTGCAAAGCCTATCGTCTTGTATACGATACCTGCCCAGCCCATATCTAGCGCCTTTGCGCACATATCGTAACCGCTTGCTACTACGGATGAAGATAAGAAAAACGGGTTTTCACACTTAAGACCGCAGAAGGTCATTGATAAATCGGCTTTCGGCTCTGCGTCCTTTGCGGCAGAAGCAATATACTCTGCTGTCTGTCTTATTTCAACGGGTCTGTCTATCTTTGCTCTTGTGCAGGCGGTCATACAGGGAGCGGAGCAATCGGCGCAGTTTTCCACAAAGGCTTTTGCACCGTTTAAATTATCGAAACGCAGTGAGCGGATAAATCTGTCGGGCTGTGCGCCGCACGGACAGGCTTTTGTACAGGGAGCGTCGAGGCATAAAAGGCAACGGGCGCTTTCTTCTATAGCTGTATTTTTTACGAATGGCATAAGTATCTCTCCTTTTCCTTGTTATATAAAATACAGGGGAGTTTTTTCTCCATTGCCTGTGAAAAAGATGGATTTCGGCTGTAATCAAGCCCACCCCTGCCCCTCCCGTGGGAGGGGTAACAGTGGGGCTGCCGCCCTCAATAAGCAAGGACGCTTACAGTCAGTCGCACACAGTCGCTGCACGATGCAGCGACACCAACGACTGACAACCCGCTTTGGGGCTACGCCCCAAACCCCTTTCAGCATTTAATGGAGATATTGCTCTCCCCTGTCATGTATCGGCTTTTGTTTATTATAAGTTACCGCTTGAGCTTCTCTTTATAAACTTGCCCCAGCCACGCTCGCCTAAGAACTCGCCGTCCTTGAATACGAGCTTGCCTCTTGAGTAGGTAGCCTCGGGATAGCCCTTGACCTTGATACCTTCCCAGATAGTGTGGTCGCAGTCGCTGTGCATCTTGTCATTTGTAATAGTGAAGTCCTTCGTGGGGTCGTAGATAACAATATCTGCGTCCTTGCCGACTTCGATAGCGCCCTTTGCGTCACAGCCGGAAATCTTGGCGGGATTGTAGGAGCAAAGCTCAACTGCCTTGTTGAATGTTATCTTGCCCTCGTTAGCGGCTGACAGCATATAGGGGTACATATTCTCGATACCTGCACAGCCGTTGGGAATCTTTGTGAAATCGTCCTTGCCCCAGTCCTTTTCGTATGACTGGAACGGGCAGTGGTCGGTAGCTATCGTTGTGATAAGACCTTTCTTTATAGCCTCCCACAGAGCAAGTCTGCTTTCCTCGCCCTTCATCGGAGGTGAGCATACAAAGTTTCTTCCGTCTGCTCTCTTGTATACCTCGGAGGTAAATTCAAGGTACTGCGGACAGGTTTCTGCATATATCTGATAGCCCTCGTTCCTTGCTCTTTCAACCGCCTGCACACCTTCCTTATTTGCAAGGTGTACGATGTACAGCTTGGAGCCAAGGCTCTTTGCAAGCTGGATTGCTCTTATATCGGCCTCGCCCTCGACAAATTCGGGACGGCTCATATAGTGATACCAAGCGCTCGTCTTGCCCTCTGACAGATAACGTTCTGTCAGAACATCTATGAGCTGCTTGTTCTCGGCGTGTACCGAGATCATAGCGCCGCAGGATTTTGCCTTTTCAAGTACCTTGTAGAATACGCCGTCTGTTACACCGAAATCGTAAACCATAAATACCTTGAACGAAGATACGCCGTAGTTTACAGCGTCCTCTATAGTGTCGATAAGTCCGTTTGAAACGTCCTTTACTGCAACGTGGAATGCGTAATCGACAGCCGCATCGGGAGCACACAATGCGTCACGGCGCTTGATGGCATCGACCATCGTTTCGCCGAAATCCTGTAAAATGAAGTCGAATACCGTTGTCGTACCGCCGCAGGCAGCTGCTCTTGTGCCTGCGTAGTAGTCATCGGATGAAATTGTTCCGCCGAAGGGCATTGCAAGGTGGGTATGTGCGTCAATGGCACCGGGGAGCACCATCTTGCCGCTTGCGTCTACCACCTTGTCGGCATCTGTGCCGGCATCTGCCGTTATTTCAACTATCTTGCCGTTATCCACGCACACATCGGCTTTGAATGTAGCCGTTGGTGAAACTATCGTACCGTTTTTGATTATGAGATCCATAACTTACCGTCCTTTCCCGTAATAACTGTTGCTTATCAGACCATCTTGTCTACTTCTGTCAGAACTTCGTCGAGTATCGCCATATTCTCAGCAAGCTCTTCTTCTGTGATAATGAGAGGCGGGCAGACGAATATGCAAGCCTCGTGTGAATATGTGTTGAAGCCCTTTGCCTTTAACATTCCGACTATCTTGCCCATGATGCCCTCGGGGTCCTTGCCGAAAGGAACGAGAGGCTCGTGCGTTGCCTTATCCTTTGTAAGCTCTACGCAGGAGAACAGGCCGATATAACGTACATCGCCCACGCTCTTGTGCTTTGCCTTTATATCCTCAAGGAGTGCGCCTAACTGCTTGCCACGCTCCTTGACCTTATCCATAATGTGTTCTTTTTCATAGAAGTTAAGGCACGCAACACCTGCGGCACAGCCCAGAGGATGTGCTGAATATGTAAGACCGCAGTCGAGCTTGTGTGTATCGAAGAACTCTGCAATCTTCTTGCTTACGATTACGCCGCCGAGAGGAGCGTATCCGCAGGTAACGCCCTTTGCGAAGGTTATCATATCAGGCTCGATGCCCCAGTTTTCGCAAGCGAAGTATTCGCCTGTTCTGCCCCAGCCTGCCATTACCTCGTCGCAGACCATCATAATGCCGAACTCGTCGCATATCTTGCGTACACCCTGTAAGTAGCCTTTGGGCGGAATGATGATACCGTTGGAGCCTGTTACCGATTCCATTACGATAGCGGCAACCGCATCGGGATTTTCGTATATGATCTGGTCACGGAGCTGTCCGAGATAATACTCTGTAGCCTGTTCTTCGCTCTCAAAGGGGAACGGAGCGTGATACAGATAAGGATCTGTGAACTTTACGAAGCCGGGGATACCGGGTTCAAGAGTATATCTTCTGGGCTCGCCTGTCAGGTTACCTGCGCCGAATGAGCTTCCGTGATATGCACGGTATCTTGAGAATATCTTGTATCTGCCTGTAACCAGCTTTGCAATCTTTATTGCATTCTCGTTAGCGTCTGCGCCGCCTAAGGTGAAGAATACCTTGCCCATATTTTTCGGAGCTACCTTTACGACCATCTCTGCGAGCTTTGAACGGCAGTCGATAGCGTAAGCCGGGCTGATGTATGCGAGCTTTTCAGCCTGCTCCTTGATAGCGTCGATAATATCCTTGTTGCCGTAGCCGACATTAAGGTTTACAAGCTGGCTTGACATATCTGCCATCTTCTTGCCGTCTGCGGTGTAGTAATAAATACCCTCCGCCTTTTCTACTACTGCGGGGTTCAGTTTGCCCTGAACGCTCCACGAATGAAGGTTGTACTTAAGCGAGGTTTCCTTTACCTCTTCTGCGTTTTTGAATCCGTATCTCATACTGTTTCTTCCTTTCTTTTATCAGAAAATACTTTTATATATCGTTTCGATTTCTTCTACTGTGGGAACTCTGGGATTGTTAGCCGTACTTCCTGCGGCAAATGCGTCCTTTGCAAGAGTCGGTATCTTGTCCTCTGTTACTCCCTGTGAAGAAAGCAGCTTCGGAAGTCCCGTTTCGTCTGCTATTGCGGCGATAGCTTCAACTGCCGCTATACTTGCCTCTCTTACCGATAAGCCCTCGACATTCTCGCCCATCGCTATTGCGATGTCACGGAATTTTTCGGGGCAGGACGGGCGGTTATATTCCATAACCGTGCTTAGAAGCATTGCGTTTGCGAGGCCGTGCGGAATATGGAACCACGCTCCGAGCGGTCTTGACATTGAGTGAACAAGCGCTGTCGGCGCACTGCATATTGCGATTCCGGCGTATAATGCGGCAAGGAGCATATCCTCTCTTGCCTGTTCGTTCCTGCCGTCAAGGACAGCCGGTATAAGACTCTTTGATATAAGCCTTATCGCTTCAAGCGAATACATCTTTGTCATAGGCGATGCGTTGACGTTTATGTAGCTCTCTATTGCGTGGGTCAGAGCGTCCATTCCGGTTGCCGCTGTCATAAATGACGGCAATGATTTTGTTATCGCAAAGTCAAGAATCGCTGCCTTCGGAATTATTCCGTCTGTCGATAACAGCATCTTTATGTTTCTGTCGGTATCTGTTATAACCGAGTATCTTGTCGCTTCACTGCCTGTGCCGGCTGTGGTCGGTATTGCGATAATGGGGAGCGACTCCTTTTCGGGAGCGGTCTTTTCGTAATCGGTCACCTTGCCGCCGTTTGTGAGCAGCATTCCGATTCCCTTCGCCGCATCAAGAGGACTTCCTCCGCCTGCCGCTACTATCACATCGCAGCCGTTTCCCTTTGCAAAAGCCGCACCCTCGTCAACGTCCGATGTTGTCGGGTCTGAGCCTACACGGTCGTATACCGCACAGGAAACGCCTGCTTTTTCGAGGCTCGATACTATAATATCAAGCACTCCGCTTTTTCTCAGCGAGCCTTTTCCGCAGACAAGCACCGCCTTTTTTCCGAAGCGAGCCGCCTGCTCTCCGACTGAGGTAACTGTACCCTTGCCGTAAATAATCGTTGGTGGTGATCTGAATACCACTGTTATACCCTCTTTCCTTCTGCTCTTGATAAAGTTTGTATTTTTATCGGGAAAAACGTCGGAGCAAAACGACCGCTATGCCGTGATACGTCCGCCCTGACGTCTTTCCCGATCGCACGAACGGTATTTAACTGCTCGTGCGATACTGAACTCACTGTATAAGTTGCTGTAGTGTTTACTTTGCGAGTGCCTTTATGACTTCTTCAATCATATTCTCGCTGAATACCTTGTAACCTGCGTTTCTGAGATATTCGACCGCAAGTCCCTGTCCCCCGATGATCGTATCCGTGAAGGTGCCGTCATATATGTGGGTGCTTCCGCAGGAGGGGCTGTCTTCTTTCATTATGCAAAGGGCAACATCGTTTTCCTTTGCAAGTCTTAACGCCTCGTTTGCGCCTTTTGTGTACTGCTCGGTGCAGTCGCCGCCTACGCAGCTCATCACCTTATCGCCTGTACGCTGACAATCGGGACGCGGGGTCGGAAGACCGCCGAACACTTCGGGACATACCGGTATCAGTCTGCCCTCTTCTTTCCATTTAAGGAACTGTGGGTGCAGACACGGCGTATCGCCGTCATCATAGCGGCAATGCCAGCCGAAAAGGCAACCGCTTACAAGTATTTTCTTTTCGCTCATATATACCGCCTTTCAGCTTCCGGAGTAATCCGAAACTGTGAATTACTTAGTGAACTGGCTCTTCTTGTAGCAAAGTACAAGACCCGATCTCTGATATACCTGAGCTACTTCGAGAAGCTCCATACCGCCTGCGTTGGCGTTGATAAGGTTAGAAACCCACGTTACACCGAAGTCAACTGTACCGTTGCTTACTGCAACTGTTTCAGAAACGTCACCGCCGCCGCTTACAATCTCTACGTTAAGGCCGTTATCCTTGTAGTAGCCCTTGTCAAGTGCTACATAATAGCCCATGAACTGAGCCTGCGGTAACCATTTAAGCTGAACCTTGAGGTCAGACTTCTCAACTGCTCCGCCGTCATATGTCAGATAGTCGGAAGAACGGATGTCGTCAAGTGTAAGCTTGCTGAGCTTGTCTGCCGCTGTAGCGTCATCAAGCTTGATGTACTGCTTAGCAAGGTCAAGTGTCTGCTGCATTGCCTCTTCGTCCATCTTACCTACATCCGAAGCGGAAACCGCATTGCCCTTTGTATCTGTCGTTACAAGCTTTGCAACCTCTGAAGCCATATACTTCTGGTGGTCAGCCGATACCGATGAGCCGTACTTGAATACGATTTCTGCGGCTTCATCGGGATGCTCGCACGCATATGTCCAGCCTTTCATTGATGCGGCAACGAATGCCTTTACTGTGTTGGGGTTGTTCTTTGCAAATTCCTTTGTGCAGAACAGGTTATCCTCAAGCATTGCAACGCCCTGATCGTTCATATCGATGACACCGATCTCATCACCGTAGTTATAACCGCCGTCATAGTTGTTCTTGATAAGACCAAGCTCGTTGAATGTCATTGCTGATGCCAGCGTGATAGTATCCTTATCTATCTGATCCATTGTGAAGTCCATTGTGATATAATCTGTGGGCAGACCGTACTTTGAAAGCAGAGCCTGAATTTCGTACTCGTTGCCGAGACCCCAGTTGCCGACCTTGTTTTCGCTTGAAGCCTTCTTGATGATTTCTTCATCGCTCATAAGACCTGTGCTTTCCGAAGAACCCTCTGCGGCGCTTGAAGAAGCGTCTGCTGATGCGGCTGAGCTTTCTGCTGTGCTGCTCGATGAGGTGTCACCGGAACAAGCGGTGAACGATGTCGCAAGACAGCTTGCTGCGAGTAATGCTGCTAACACTCTTTTGTTTTTCATAATGTTTCATCCTTTCTCGTCTTTAAAACTGGTTTTAGTTTAGGTGTGTCGGTGCTATCTGAAACGTTCAGGCGATAGCCGAATTTTCGTAGAACGAGGCGCTTTTTTGTAGGCATACTGTTTTGTATGTCAAGAAAAAGCAACGAAGTAATACGGAAATTATGGCATCGGATGGGCGTTGAATGATAGTGCCGATACGCCTTATATCTGAAACCGCCTTATCTTGCACGGCGGTTTTTCAGCACGATCGCCTCAACTGTGAGGAGTATGATGTACATCAGTATACCCATTACGCAGGCTATCGTTATATATGCCCACGCTGTAGGAAACTGACCCTTGACTATGTTCTCTCTTATCTGTCTGCCGACACCGATTACCTGCTCTGCGAAGTATTCGCTTACTACCGCACCGATTATACAGGACGGAACGCTTACTCTTAAAGCCGTGAATACATAGGGCAGTGAGTTCGGGAGCCTCAGCTTGAAGAACATTTTCAGCTTGCTTGAACCGTATGATGCGAACAGATCCTCCGAGAACGGTTTTACCTCCGTCAGACCTCTGTATGCGTTTACGCTCATCGAAGCTGTGCAGAATATCGTAACAGTGATTATCTTAGCCACCGTACTTCTTATATCTACCACGCTCGACAGATCCCTTGTCCAGTTGTTGATAACCGGAGCAAGCGCTACAAGCGGGATTGCGTTGAATGCGGATACTATGGTCAGACCGCCCATGCCCCACTTCTTGAATACCGCACCGGCAACGCCGATGAAGTAACCGAGTATCGAGCCGAGTACAAGTCCTCCGAGTGCCACTATAAGAGTTGACGCTATCTGCGGTAACATATTTGTGAAGTTATCGCCTATGATTGAGCCTATCCTTGTCGGGAGCGGAAGGATTATCTCATCCGTTTTGAACAGTGCGTGCAGAACCTTTGTCTGCCACAGTGTGAATATCAATGCTCCGAACAGTACGGGCAGACCGACTGTTGTTATGATGTTTTTGATTGCCTTGCCTTTCAAGTACGATCAGTCCTTTCCTTACTGTGCTTTTTTCTTTGCCTTTCTTTTCGCCGGTGTTATCGCTCTTTCGATAACGCCCATAAGATAGAAGCTGAGCACGCCTATAACGGCACTGAATATTACTATATCCCAGAATACGAATCTTGTCATCGAGCCTTTCAGCGACTGGGAGAGCATACAGCCAAGACCGTTGCCGCCCTGAAGCGTATCTACAAGGATAGATGCTGTTATCGCCATAGGCGCCGAGATCTTAAGACCCGTGAAGAAGTAGGACATTGCCGACGGGATAAGCATCTTTGTGTAAAGCTGAAACTTGCTTGCGCCGTAGGATCTCATCAGCTCGTGTCTTTCACGTCCGACCGACTTGAAGCCTGCCAGCGTATTTGTCGAAACGGGGTAGAATGTGAGAATTGCGGCGATTATGATTCGTGCGCTTGATATATCGCCTGTTATCGAAAGTACGATAGGCGCCATACCAAGAATAGGTATCATCTGGATTATCATAAGATACGGGAACGCTATCTTTTCGACTATGTGCGACAGGTGCATCAGCAAAGCCAGTATGTAGCCCAGCACCATACCGATTATAAAACCGATAAGCGCTCTTGAAAGCGTTTCTGCGGCACTGGAGAAAACCAGTGTTGCTATCGTATCGCCCGAACCGGTTATCGACTTTGTGTCAAAGAATGAGCCGATTATCTGGTACAGATGCGGAAGAACGTTTACGGGTGTACGCTGTGTCGCTCCTACTATAAATGCGCATATCTCCCATATCACTACAAGACCTAGTACCCATACGGCAGTTACTATGCCTTTGGAGGAAGTTATCCTTTTTATCATTTCTTAACGCTCCTTTCGGCTTTATATACCCTCGAAGCTGTTTCTTACCTTCTCAACAAGAGCGGCAAACTCGGGAGTACCTCTCATGTCTGCGTTTCTCGGTCTTGGAAGATTAACGTCCACTATTGCGGATAATCTGCCCGGGTGAGGAGATAAAACGCAGATCCTGTCGGACATATATACCGACTCGGATATGTTGTGTGTTACGAAAAGCACCGTCTTGTTTGTCTTTCTCCATATTGAAAGCACATCGTCGTTGAGCTTTTCTCTTGTGAACTCGTCAAGTGCCGAGAACGGTTCGTCCATCAGCAGTATGTCGGGCTGTATCGCAAGCGCTCTTGCTATGCCTACTCTCTGCTGCATGCCGCCCGAAAGCTGTCCTGGGTAGCTGTTTCCGAATTCCTTGAGTCCGACAAGCTCCAGTACCTGTTCGATACGGCTCGCCTGCTCCTCTTTCGGAACCTTCATCATCTCAAGCGGAAGTCTTATGTTCTTTCTTACCGTTCTCCAGTCGAGAAGCACGGGGTTCTGGAACACGATGCCGAACTTCTGCTCAAGTCTTGTTTCTCTCGGTGTCTTGCCGCAGACCGTAACCTCGCCTGAGGTGGGGGTCAGCAGATCCGATACTATACGAAGAAGTGTGGACTTACCGCAGCCTGAAGGGCCGAGAAGCGATATGAACTCACCTTTCTGAATATCAATGCTTACATTCTTAAGTGCCTGTACCGGATTTCCCTTGCTGTCCGAGAACACCATACTGACGTTCTTTACCGAAATCTCCGGTGCATTTACCTTTTCACTCATTTCTAAGCACTCCTTTCTTTCCCGTTTTGCAAGTCTTATCTTTTTATTCCTGCAAAACAAAACGGCGCAGAAATCACTTTCTGCGCCGTTGCAAGTTTCTTTTTGTTTTATTTCACTGTTTCCTTTCGGTTTAACTGCATTATATCACGCTTAAAATCGCATTGCAATAGCATTTGTACTGAATTGTGCAGAGCGCCTAAAGAAAGGCGTTTTGTTTGTGCTGTAGTTGAATTTTGCAATATTCTCTTGACAATTATGCAAAATCGTGCTATACTCTTTATCAATAAACGAGATGAATACCGCCGGAGCTGTCGGGAAACAAGGGAGCTTCGGCGGTTTTTGCTATCCTAAAAGAAAAAGAGGTGAGAATATGTCAATTACAGTATCAAAGCTATGTGCGAATGCACAGGCAAATTACGTTATGAAGCTCGTTGCGGGAAAAGAGGGACTGGGAAACTACGTCCGCTGGGTGCATCTGGTTGAAAACGCTGATGTGTCACCTTTTCTTCACGGAAACGAAATGGTCTTTATGACAGGGGTCGGAATAAACGATGACGGTCACCTGCTGAGGTTTGTCGAGGAGCTGATAGCAAGACGCTGCAGTGCGCTTGTTATCAACACAGGTAAATATATAAAGAGTATACCGCAAAGCGTAAAGGACTGCTGTGATATTAATTCCCTGCCGTTGTTTACTGTTCCGTGGGAGGTAAAGCTGATAGATATAACCTACGACTTCTGCCACAGGATAGTAACGGGAGAGGAGATAGAAACGGCGCTTGCCACCGCCCTCAGAAACCTTATATTTTCGCCGGAGAACGAGGCAGGATATAAATCGACGCTTGAACGGCGCAGTTATTTCCCGTCATCCGACTATTGCGTAGGCGTATGCGGCTTTTCTAAAACCGAGCTTGGCGACGATGAGCTGAAAAAAGCCGCCGCAAGCGCCATGCAGAAGGTGCTGAATACAAGCGGCAGGCAATTCAGCTTCTTCTTTCAGGATAAAAATCTTGTGACAGTATGCCCCGACTGTAAAGAGGAGGATGTACGGAAGATTCTTTCGACATTTGATACCATTTTCAATTCAGGCGGGGAGGGAGCGACGCTCACCTGCGGCATAAGCCCGTCAAAGCAAGGGTATGCGGCTATCTCGGACGGTTACCGCAAGGCCGTAATGGCGCACAAGGTGGCTACCCTGCACGGCGAAAACTGTGTAGCCTACAGTGATATGGGCATATACAAGCTGCTTGTACATATAAAAGATACATCGGTACTGCACGAGATATATGACGAAACGCTGGGTACGCTTGAAGAATTCGACAGCGCCAACGGTACGGATTATATGGAAACGCTCAAGTGCTATCTTGAAAATGACAGCAGTGTGCAGGAGGTCGCAAGGGTTACATTCGTTCACCGCAATACAGTAAACTACAAGCTGAGAAGGATAAAGGAGATACTGGGCTGTGAGCTGAATTATGAGGACAAGCTAAGGCTTATGCTTTCATTTTTTATAAAGGAGTTTTTATAAGCTGTGCCGTAGTTTAAGTATATTGTGCGGCGGCTCATTGAAGTAGCCGGATGACGCATATATAATAAAGACACCGATAGTTTTATATGAGGACGAAAGGAAGGATATATTATGACAGCACCCTATGAAAATGCAGAATTCATCGAGCTTGGCACGATAATGCCGCCCGAAAAGTTCAGAACTGTGCTCCCTGAGGACAGGGACGCACCCGGAGGCCTTACAGAGCAGAAGGTAGTTATCGAGTTCCGCCGTGACTCTCCGATCTACTCGCAGCTTTTACCGTGCTTTCGGGGAGCAATGTTCGTTTACGGCTTTTTACGCAGAGGAAAAGGGCTGAGAGCTTTATTCGGCGATAAGTATGACGAGATAAAGGAAAAGCTCAAGGTATCCCTTCACGAATGGGAGGATAAGTTCCTGCTCGACTTCTATGTCGATGATACCTATTCAAAGTCTTATTTTGTAAAGAGCGAGGAGGTGCTGTATTTATTACAGCACTGCAGGAATCCGCAGATAACGAAGTTTGATTGAGTTCAAAAAGAAAAAACGGGCATCGGTCGTAAGCGGCCGATGCCCGTTTTGCTTATATCTTCTACTGGTCAAGCCTGAAATGTATAGGTATGCCGTTCAGGTAATCTATCTTCGGCTCGCCCTGTATAAGAGGCAGGAAGTAATTCAGTGCGTCTATCGTAACATTGTTTCCCTCGGGGGTTATCCATTCTTTCGGGAAATATTTAGCCTTGTTTGCACATTCTCTTACGTCAAGCGGAGCAGTCCCTACACGGTAAGGGTTGTTGCTGATTCGTCTGAATCCCATCATTACGCCGCTGCCGCCGTATTTCAGTGCTTCGTTCACAGCCGCCGCACCTATTCTCCACGCTTCGTCAAGGTCGGTCAGAGAGGCTATATGCGAGCCGCACCTCTGCATTACGTTAAGCTCTATCGAACGCACCTTGCAGCCTATATGGTCACGGGTAAGCTCTTCAAGATATTTACCGACACCCGACAGATATTTATGACCGAATGCGTCGGTGGCTTCCGAGCGGCTCGCAAGGCAGTCTATACCCTCCGAAACGGCTACGATAACAGCCTTGTATCTTTCGGATATTCTTTTCACGTCTTCAAGGTAATGTTCTTCCGAAAAGTCGCTTTCGGGAAGGTAGATAAGGTGTGGGGCGGGTTCGCCGTTTGCACGCAGTACGCAGGACGAAGCCGTGAGCCAGCCTGCGTCACGTCCCATTATTTCTACTATCGTAACGGACGGAATGGAGTATACCCTGCTGTCACGGATGATTTCCTGCAGTGTTGTAGCAACGTATTTTGCCGCGGAGCCGAAACCGGGAGTATGGTCGGTAAGCGGTAAATCGTTGTCTATCGTTTTCGGCACGCCGACAACCTTTATATCAATGTGGTTTTCTCTGAAATAAGCGTCCAGCTTCATTACTGTATCCATCGAATCGTTGCCGCCGATATAGAAAAAAGCCTTTATATCATACTTTGCAAAGGTCTGCGTGATACGCTTGTAGTCGCTGTCATCGTCACTGCTGTTTTTCAGCTTGAAACGGCACGAGCCAAGCACCGTTGAGGGAGTGCGCTTCAGTAACTGCTTGTCGTTTTCTGTGATAAGCACTTCCTTGAGGTCGATGAGGTTATCGTTCAGTATACCCTCTATGCCGTTCAGCGAGCCGTATATTCTGTCAATCTCGTTGTACTTCTCCGCCTCGTCAAAAACTCCGCAAAGCGATGAATTTATCGCCGCCGTAGGACCGCCCGACTGTGCAACTGCTATATTCATTATCTTTTCTCCGTTTCGTCTTTTGCATTACCGCAAGATTTCCGGTGATTATTGTACCATTATAATGACAATTTTACAACCGGAAAACCGAAAACGGCTTGAATTTTGTAGCTTTAGCTAAAGCAGCTGTCAATGATAACCTTTACATAGTCCGAAATATGAGATGCTGTGTAACGGCGTTACATAATGTTAAGGTAATATTCATTAATTGTTTCCCGAAAGCCCGAAGCTGACCGACAGCGCATTATCAACCTTGTTCATCGCTCCCTCGTCAAGCTCGCCCATACGCTCTTTCAGCCTTTGTTTATCAAGTGTTCTTACCTGCTCAAGCAGGACTATCGAATCCTTTGCAAGACCGCAACGGTCGGCATTTATAGAAATGTGGGTCGGAAGCCGTGATTTATCCTTCTGACTGGTTATTGCGGCGGCGATAACGGTAGGGCTGTGACGGTTTCCGACATCGTTCTGGACTATAAGTACGGGACGCATACCACCCTGCTCACTTCCGACCACGGGGCTAAGATCTGCGTAATATATCTCTCCTCTTTTTACAAACATGGTTTTCTTCCTTTCTGTTCGTATGCGATGCTTTGAACGTATCTGATGTACACGGTTATTTTTAACCGTCTGCACGGAATTATACAGCAACTGACCGTTTGTAAGGCGGTCGGTTTATATAGTATATTATTACAGTCGGATTTTGGTGAAATTGCTCGTTTGGTGAAAAACTGTTGATTACCGGTCGGGATTATTGTATAATGATATAAACATACTTTTCAGACGGAGGTAAATATGAATAAAAAATTCAAGATAGCACTGTGTGCGGTGCTGTGTGCGTCAATGCTTGCAGGCTGTGCGGATAACAGCACAAGCGGCGGTTCTGCCGTATCATCGGACAGTACGTCCGATACACAGACAACATCATCTGTATCGGAATCGACCGACAGCAGTTCGGATACATCATCTGAAACAAGTGAAACAAGCAGTATAGATGAAAGCAAACTCACCGAGGAGCAGATATATGACAATATGGTCGAAAGGTCGCTTATGGATCTCGGAAACCTTGAAAGAATGTCGAAGTTTATCGGAAAGCTTGAGAATAAGCAGGAGGTAACTATAGCCTTCATCGGCGGAAGCATCACCGAGGGCCTTACGGCAGGAACCGAAAAGTGCTGGGCAAAGCTGACGTATGACCGCCTTTGCGAAAAGTATCCCGATACAAAGATAAACTATGTAAACGCAGGACTCAGCGGAACGCCGAGCGTACTCGGAAACATCCGCCTTCAGCGTGATGTGCTTGATCATAAGCCGGATATGGTGTTTGTCGAGTTTGCGGTAAATGACGGAAACGATCAGATATACAAGGACAGCTATGACGCAATGGTAAGAAAAATTCTCTCGCAGGAAAATCAGCCTGCCGTTGCACTGTATTTCACCGTTATAAAGAGCGGTCACACCTGCGAGGCGTATATGTCTGAGGTCGGAAAGGCTTACGGTCTGCCTATGGTGTCGCTGAACAACGTTCTTTCCCACGAGTTTGAAACGGGCAGAATGAAGTGGGAGGATTATTCCGACGACGAATCCCACCCGAACGAGTGGGGTCACAAGATGACAGCCGACCTTATTATGAATATGTTTGACAAGGCGACCGAGAAGATAAAGACAATGGGAGATGTAACTATCTCTCCCCTGCCGGATACATGGGTATATTCCGACAGATTTGCTGATATGACATTCATCGACAGAACTCATTCTTCCGACAAGCTGAAAATATCGTCGACAGGCACGTTTGACACTGAAAAGGAAACGCTGACGAGCTTCCCTGACGGCTGGAGCTACAAGGGCAAGCCGTCCGGCTGTGAGCCTATGGAATTTGAATTCACGGGTAAGAATCTTATGCTTGTCTATAAGTGCGCAAACAGCAAGGTCTACGGTTCTCTTGAATTTACCGTTGACGGCGAGAAATATACGACAATAGCCACAAGCGCAAGCGACGGCTGGAACAATCCCGTTGCAGCTCTTGCATATTCCGGTGCGGAGGGAACGCATAAGGTCAGCGTGAAGCCTGTTACACAGAGCGGCGAGGATAAGATGACATACGTCGAAATTCTCGGCTTCGGTGTTGCGTGATATAAGTACGGTCTGCGGACTTACACAGAGCTAATATTATATATGAAAGGATGCTTTTTACAGTGAAAAGATCAATGAGAATTGGGACAAAAATAACGGTTATTTCGTGTATTGCCGCCGTTATGGCCGCAATATCCATGGTGCTTGTCACAATAATCGTGTTTATGTCATTTGTCAGAACCATACAGGAGGACGAAACTGCGACAGGTGTAAATGTTCTTGCCGCCGAGGTTGAGGGCGACATTGACGAAATGGGCGATGTGGCTGAGCTGTTCGTTGCAAGCTCTGACAGTCAGACAAGCAATACGGACTATGACAGCTTCTGGACTGCCAACAAGCCTAATGCCAACAGCTATGCGGCTTATATAAACGGCGGGGCTGTGGTATGGAGCAGTGAGGGCTTTCCGCTCGGCGAAAGCGCTGTAGAGCGCATTACGAACGGTGAAATAAAGGGCATTATGGCTGACGGCGACAAGCTGTATACGGTATACGGGCTTAAGGTAGAGAACGGCGCACTGGTTGTCTGCATAGATCTGAACGGCTCGGAATATGTCGATTCCGTCAAGGCAAAGACCGGTGCAGAGCTTACGCTGTTCTGCGGCGACACACGTTACAATACTACGATGATGAATTCCTCCGGTGAACGAAACATAGGAACTCAGATGGACGGCGGTATCTGGCAGCAGGTACAGGGCAATAATACATATATCGGAAAAACGGTTATCGGCGGTATGAACTATTATGTCAACTATACGCCGATGGTCGATTACAGCGGCGAGGTGGTAGGCGCTTATTTTGCAGGCTATACCACAGCCAAGGCGGACGGAGAGCTGATAAAGTCTATTCTGGTTTCGCTGGGAGTGCTTATTATCGTATGCGGCGGTATAGCGGTGCTGTTGTTTAGAGTAATGAAGAAGCTGGTGCGTAAGCCAGTAGCAGAAGTCGTAAATATCTGCGGACAGCTCCGCTCAGGCGAGCTTAACGCTCCGGATTCCGCTTTCAGATTCAGCGGCGATGAAATGGGTGATATTGCCGAAAATCTTACTGAAGCAAAGCATACGCTGAGCAGCTACGTTGACGATATTTCACGAGTGCTGTCACAGATGGGTACAGGCGACTTTTCTGCACAGCCTTCAATGGAATATGTCGGCAGCTTTGAGGAGATAAACTGTTCGTTCCGCAGTATAAAGGAAACGCTGAGCAACGTTATTCTCAGTATGAATTCTTCTGCAAGCAATGTTACGGCAGGCTCACAGCAGATGGCTGACGGTTCGCAGATACTGGCAGAGGGTACAACAAATCAGGCAACTGCGGTAGATAAACTGTCTTCGACAATTTCGGGAATATCCGACCATATCAGCAAAACTGCGGAGAACTCCGGCAGGGCAAGCGGACTTTCCGACAACTGCGCACAGCAGATGATGCATCAGAGTGAGGATATGGAGCGTCTGCTTGAAGCTATGGATAAGATACAGAAGCAATCCGAGGCTATCTCACAGGTTATCACGTCCATTGAGGATATTGCATTCCAGACCAACATACTCGCACTCAATGCGGCTATCGAGGCCGCCAGGGCAGGCGAGGCAGGCAAGGGATTTGCGGTCGTAGCGGACGAGGTACGGAATCTTGCGTCCAAGTCGGCAGAATTCGCAAACAGCACCCGTAATCTGATAGCTTCTACCATAGAGGCGGTGGATAACGGCTCGGATATAGCAAAGCAGACCGCAGAAACGCTTCGTCAGGTAACGGAGCTTTCTCAGGAAAGCGCAAAGCTCGTTGCAGATATTTCCGTTGCTGCAGAAGAACAGGCAAATGCCGTTCGTCAGGTGACCGCAGGAATAGATCAGATTTCCCGTGTCATTGCGACAAACTCCGCAACAGCAGAGGAAACAGCCGCTTCCTGCGAGGAGCTTTCCGCGCAGGCAAGACTGCTTAACGAGCAGGTCGAGAAGCTGCACGTCTGAGTCTTATGAGCGGACTTTTTCTGCAAGCTGAATAGAATATCGCTTACTTAACGGTCATCTTCGGGTGACCGTTTTTCTGTCCTATAAACCGTACAGCTTGCTTTTAAAGCATTGACCTAAGGCGGAAAATCTACTATAATATCATTAGATTACTTTAAAAGGAGCAAGGAATATGGAAATACTTATTATAATAACGCTTGTTGCGTGCGTAGTTTCGGTGATAATATCGGTAATAACGCTTCTTACGCAGAAAAGGCTTGCCGAAAATATCGGCGTGAACAAGATAACGGACGAGCAGACCGCAAAACAGCTTGAAATGCTTGCCGAGCGTACCGCACAGCTTTCGGCAAAATTCGATACGGCGCAGGCAAACCGTGTAAGCGGCGAATCGGTGCTAAGAACCGAGCTTGTGAACCTTGTGACAAATCTCGGAAACACGCTTACCGACACACAAAAGCAGAACTCTGACGGAACAGCAAGGCTGCTGTCGCAGTTTGAACAGCGTCTTCAGAGCATTGAGCAGAGGAATGCCGCCGATATGCAGAATATGCGTAACGAAATGGCGGTACAGCTTGGAAACATAAATGCGAATACCAAAAATCAGCTTGAAGAAATGCGTGGAATGGTCGGAGAAAAGCTGCAGACCACGCTTGACGATAAGATAAGCCGTTCATTTGCGACCGTCAGCGAACAGCTTAACAAGGTGTACAGCGGACTGGGCGAAATGCAGAGCCTTGCCGCAGGGGTGGGCGACCTTAAAAAAGTTCTGTCCAACGTCAAGAACAGAGGTATACTCGGAGAGATGCAGCTTGGAGCGATTCTTGCAGATATTCTCGCTCCCGAACAGTATGACACTGAGGTCGCTGTAGTCCCCGACAGCCGTAATCACGTTGAGTTTGCGGTAAAGCTGCCGGGCAAGAATGATGACACGGTGTACCTTCCGATTGACTCGAAATTCCCCGGCGACACCTACACAGCCCTTTGCAACGCTTATGACAGCGGAGATAAGGTAATGATCGAAGAAGCGTCAAAGGCGCTTGTTGTGGCGATAAAGAAATGTGCGAAGGATATTCACGATAAATATATCTGTCCTCCGTACACGACCAACTTTGCGGTAATGTTCCTGCCGTTTGAGGGACTGTATGCCGAGGTCGTAAAGCTCGGACTGGTGGAGGAGCTACAGCGTAACTACGGGGTGAGCATAGCAGGACCTACCACAATGTCCGCATTGCTGAACTCACTGTATATGGGCTTCCGTACTCTTGCCGTGCAGAAGCGAAGCAGTGAGGTATGGAAGATACTGAGCAGTGTAAAGAAAGAATTTGAGACTTTTGAAGATGCGCTGACAAAGACTAAGAAGCATTTACAGCAGGTTGACAGCGATCTTGAAACGCTTGTCGGAGTAAGAACCAGAGCGATAAACAAACAGCTTATGAACGTCGGCGAGGATAGTACGGCGCAGATAGGCACGGAAGAATAAGAAAGACCGCCGGGGAGCATTTGCGGTGATTCCCCGGCGGTGTTGCTTTCTATTGAGAATTTAGTGCTGAAGTTGCAAAAAAATTCAATGAGATATTGACTAATTATCGCCAAAGAGGTTATAATATAATCAACACATTGAAAATTTACTGCAAAAGTTGCAAAAATATTCAATAGAAAAGACAGGAGGACAATTTGTATGGAAATTAAACGGGATTATTATCTGAACAAACTGATAGCCAAAAAACATAACGGTCTTATAAAAGTAATCACAGGAATCCGCAGATGCGGAAAATCCTATCTTCTGTTTACGCTTTTCAAAAATCATCTGACTGAAAGCGGCGTTGCTGATGATCATATCATTGAAATACCGTTTGACAGTTTTGAGAACAAGAAATACCGTGATCCTGAAATACTGTATCCGTATGTCAAGGAGCAAATTGCCGATGGCGGTATGTATTATATACTGCTCGATGAGGTACAGCTTTTAGACGAATTTGAATCTGTGCTTAACGGATTCATGCGTATGAAGAACGTTGATGTTTATGTAACGGGTAGCAATGCACGCTTTTTATCGAAGGATATTATAACCGAGTTCCGTGGTCGTGGTGATGAACTTCATATACAGCCGCTTTCCTTTGCCGAATTTATGTCAGTGTATGACGGCAATAAGTATGACGGTTGGAACGAGTATGTATTATACGGTGGTCTTCCGCCTGTAGTATTACTGCGGACTGCCGAGCAGAAAATTGAATTGCTCAAATCGCTTTTTCAGGAAACGTATATAAATGATATTATCAGCAGACACAGTGTAAAGCATAGAGATGAATTTGAAGAACTAATAAATATCCTTGCTTCAGCTATAGGGTCGCTGACAAACCCCAAAAAACTCACCGATACGTTTAAAAGCAAAAAGAATAAGGTTATCAGCTCAAACACAATAAAAAGCTATCTCGACTATCTCTGCGACGCTTATGTCGTCAGCCGTGCCACTCGATACGATATAAAAGGGAAAAAATATATAGATACTCCTCAGAAATATTATTTCAGTGATGTTGGAATTCGCAACGCCTGTATCAATTTTCGCCAGTTAGAAGAAAATCATACGATGGAGAACGTAATATACAATGAGCTTATCGCAAGAAATTTCAATGTAGATGTCGGAATAATCACATCAACCGGGAAAGACAATGACGGAAAATTTGTCAGAAAACAGCTTGAGGTTGATTTTGTCTGCAATAAAGGCTCAAAGCGTTATTATATTCAATCGGCTTTTTCGATACCTGACAGAGAAAAGATGGAACAGGAATCGAACTCGCTTTTGAGAATTGACGACTCTTTCAAGAAGATAATTGTAGTCAAGGATTTACCCGCTCCGACTTATACCGAGGACGGCATACTTGTTATAAGTGTGTATGATTTTTTACTGAACAGCAACAGCCTCGATATGTGAGCGTTTGAACTTATATAAACAACACCGCCGGAACATCACATCCCGGCGGTATTTTCATATATCAAGTTTTATGAAGGACAATAGTATTATACACTCAGTCAACCTTAGGCATACGGTCCATGCTGACCTTAAGCTCCTCGTCTGTGGGAATGTAGTCGCTCATTTCGTGATCGTTGAACTTCTGGTATGCGACCATATCAAAGTAGCCTGTGCCTGTAAGGCCGAAGAGGATAGTCTTTTCTTCGCCTGTTTCCTTGCACTTCATAGCCTCGTCTATAGCAACTCTGATTGCGTGGCTGCTCTCGGGAGCGGGGAGGATACCCTCTGTTCTTGCGAACTGTTCGGCGGCGGCGAATACGCTTGTCTGCTCAACTGAGCGTGCTGTCATATATCCGTCGTGGTAGAGCTGTGAAAGAACACTGCTCATGCCGTGGTAGCGCAGACCGCCTGCGTGGTTTGCGGAGGGAATGAACGTACTGCCGAGCGTGTACATCTTAGCGAGCGGGCAAACTGCGCCTGTGTCGCAGAAGTCGTAAGCATAAACACCTCTTGTGAGCGAGGGGCAGGACGCAGGCTCAACGGCGATGAACTCATAGTCGGCTTCGCCGCGGAGCTTTTCGCCCATAAAGGGAGAGATAAGACCGCCGAGGTTCGATCCGCCGCCTGCACAGCCGATGATCATATCGGGTTTTATGCCGTACTTTTCGCAGGCTGTCTTTGTTTCAAGACCAATGACCGTCTGGTGCAGAAGTACCTGCGACAGCACCGAGCCGAGAACATATCTGTAGCCCTCGTGCGTTGTTGCACATTCAACAGCTTCGGAAATCGCACAGCCGAGCGAGCCTGTCGTGCCGGGGAATTCTGCGTTTATTTTCTTGCCTACCTCTGTTTCCATTGAGGGAGAGGGAGTAACGTTTGCGCCGTAGGTTCTCATGACCTCACGTCTGAAGGGCTTCTGCTCGTATGAGCATTTAACCATAAATACCTTGCAGTCAAGTCCGAGATATGCACAAGCCATTGAAAGCGCTGTGCCCCACTGACCTGCACCTGTTTCTGTTGTAACACCCTTCAGGCCCTGCTTCTTGGCGTAATAAGCCTGAGCTATCGCACTGTTCAGCTTGTGCGAACCGCTTGTGTTGTTGCCCTCGAATTTGTAGTAGATCTTCGCAGGTGTACCGAGTGCCTTTTCAAGACAATATGCTCTTACTAAGGGAGCAGGTCTGTACATCTTGTAGAAGTCGATTATCTCCTGGGGAATGTCGATGTAGGGAGTTGTATCGTCAAGTTCCTGCTTTGCAAGTTCTGTACAGAATACGTGGCTCAGTTCCTCGAGCGTACAGGGCTGATGTGTTGCAGGGTTTAACAGCGGAGCAGGCTTGTTCTTCATATCCGCTCTTACGTTGTACCAATGACGGGGAAGCTCGTTTTCTTCAAGATAAATTTTGTACGGGATCTCTCTGTTTGCCATAATAATTTTCCTTTCTACGCGGCGGCTGTGAGCCGCTCCATATTCCGCCTTTAATATACTTTTTGCTATGGAAATTGTTTGCGTAACGGCGGGGATAAAACATGGTGTGTTTTGAACGTTATGTTTTGCCGTGTCGCCTTGTTTTTCCAAAAGCCTTTTTGGCGGAGTGCTTAAGTTCTTCGTGGAACATTCCACTGTCCGACAGCCTGTATCTTATTCAGCAACGCATTATGTCGGCTATGCCTTGCTGTCATGCCATATGCCATGATGATAGCTTCAACGTAGAGATTGAATGTCCGGGAAAACAAAAAACTCCCGTCCCAGTTGGGACAGGAGTATAGTTTACCTGCGGTACCACCCAAATTACCGTATAATAAAACACGGTCACTCGCTACACATACTATCATATGTGCGACCTGTAACGGAGGTATCCGTCTCCCCTAAAATATCGCCTGACGATATTCTCGGTTTGCCCTCGTGAGTCCATTCACAAGCGTATGTATCATTGCCTTTACACCGACCGACAACTCTCTGTCATACAGTGACGGGTGCTACTACTCTCACTCATAGGTTTAACATATTCTGTGTTCATTATATCCGCTGTAAAACCGTTTGTCAAGTGTTTTTTTGAAATTTCCGTAATTTTTTTCAAATCCTCCGATATTACTATGTTGAATAGCCCGTTATGAAATAAAGCAATACAGCGTTGCATAATAGACTAAACCGCCTTGATAACCTTAAATACCTTGTGCATTTTACCGATTGAAACAGGACGGGCAATATAGTATAATTGCTTAGCAATCGGCTGATATTGAAAAGCCGTTTTGCTTATATCATATATTTAAAACTTTTTGTAGGGGAGGGGCTTGCCCCTCCCGAAAAATCAATATATTCGTGTACAGCGTTATACATATAACGGCGATATTAAGTTGAAGAAAGGAAAAGATAATATGTCAGCAGTAAAAGACCTTACAAAAGGCTCACCTATGAAGCTCATACTCGGATTTATGCTCCCTATGCTGTTAGGACTTCTCTTTCAGCAGTTTTACAATATGGTCGATACGATAGTCGTCGGACAGTTCCTCGGTGTAAACGCACTCGCAGGAGTAGGCTCGACAGGCTCGGTGAACTTCCTTGTTCTCGGCTTCTGCATGGGTGTATGCGCAGGCTTTGCGATACCCGTTGCACAGAAATTCGGAGAGAAGGATTTTGACGGTCTGCGTAAGTTTGTCGGCAATACGATATGGCTCGGCATAGGCTTCGCCGCAGTAATGACAACAGCGACCTGCCTGCTTTGCGGAAATATCCTCCACTGGATGAATACGCCGGATACGGTCTTTAAAGAGGCGTATGACTATATCTTCGTGATTTTCTTAGGCATACCCGTAACGTTCCTCTACAATATCCTTTCGGGATTTATCCGCTCGCTCGGCGATTCAAAGTCGCCCGTTGTCATTCTGATTATTTCGAGCATACTCAATGTCGGCCTTGATCTGCTGTTCATTCTGGTGTTTGATATGGGCGTAGCCGGTGCAGGCTGGGCTACCGTCCTTGCACAGCTTATATCCGGTATCGCCTGCCTTGTATATATGATAAAGCGCTTTGATATTCTGCACTTATCGAGGAAGGACTTAAAACCCGATGCTTATTCAATGAGCAGGCTTTGCGCTATGGGAGTGCCTATGGGACTTCAGTATTCCATTACCGCTATCGGAAGTATTCTTTTACAGTCGGCGGTAAATTCGCTCGGTGAAACCTATATGGCGGCTGTCACCGCAGGAAGCAAGGTAACACAGTTCCTGTGCTGTCCGTTTGACGCAATGGGCTCTACAATGGCTACCTACTGCGGTCAGAACGTAGGCGCTGGCAGGGTCGACCGTATCGAAAGCGGCGTTAAGAAATGCTCGATGCTCGGCATAGCCTATGCGATAATCGCCCTTATCGTGATAATACCGTTCGGCGGAGAATTTTCAAAGCTGTTTATAGACGGCACACAGACCGAGATACTCGACCTTGCAAAGCAGTTTCTGTGGCTTAATGTGTTGTTCTACATTCCGCTTGCATTCGTAAACATTATCCGCTTTTCGATACAGGGACTTGGCAACAGCCAGCTTGCCGTTTTTGCGGGAGTATTCGAGATGATAGCGAGAGGCGGTGTGGCACTGGGACTTGTTCCCGCTTTCGGATATGTCGCCGTATGTCTTGCCAGCCCTGCGGCATGGGTGCTTGCCGATCTGTTCCTATTCCCTGCGTTCTTCCATTCTGTGAAGATACTTAAAAACAGATTCCCGTCATCATCTGCGACAGCGGAAAAAAACGATACTGAAAGCTGAATAAATAATGCGGTCACGATTCGCTTTGGAACGTGACCGCATTTTCTGTTATCTTTATCTTCTTGCGTTACCTCTTATGATAACGCCTATGATATAAGGACCTGTGTTGCTGGCAACAGCCGCACCTGCTATGCTCTGCATTTCGGGAGGTCTGCCGACCTTTGTGCTGTACTGCTTTATAAATTCGTCCTCAAGCGCTGTGACGCTGGTACGCAGTATTTCCCACGGTGTTTCGGGAACGGCTCTGCCTGAAATATACTGGACTGCGTCTGCTATTGCATTCTTTTCGCCACGGCTCTTTTTTACTACCTCGCTTTCGCCGTCTATGAGCGAAATGAGCGGTTTAAGTCCCATAAGCTCGCCTAAGAAAGCCGCTGCGGCGTTTATTCTTCCCGACTTCTTCATATGGCGCAGATTGAAGCCGATTATGTAGATCTCGCAGTTATTGAACATATCGGTAAGATATGCTACTACATTATCAACGCTCTGTCCTGCAATCAGCTTTTTTGCCGCTTCGATTACAGGATAACCGTAGCCGAGAGAATAACAGTGGCTGTCGATTATCTCAATACGCATCTTTGCCATTTCGGGATGCTCCTCAAGCAGATTCTTCCTTGCAAGCAGTGCGTTTTCATAAGTCTTTGAGCCTGTCGAATTTATAAGCACCATAATGACAGCGTCATAGCCCTCGTTATAGTAATGCTCAAATTTTTCCTCAAAGCGTATCTCAGTTATCTGTGAGGTTTTCGGAAGATACTGCGATTTGTCTATCATCTCAAGAAATTCGGGAGCGGTAAAATCAACACGTTCCCTAAGGCTTTCGTCGCCAAGTGTAATGTCGAACGGCATAATGTCAATGCCGTATTTCTTTTCATCCTCGGGGGTAATGTCGCTTGCGCTGTCGGTGATAAGTTTTACTTTCATCGTTTTGTTTTCCTTTCGGTTTGTCTGCTTTATTCGGCTTTGCTCCAGTCGTATTTTGTAAGCGAACCGTAGTTCTGAAGCTCAGGAAAGCCCCATTGCCTCAGCACCTCATATGCGCCTATCTCCACACTGTTGGAAAGATTAAGACTTCTCATATTACTGCCCATAGGTATCCTTACGCAGTGCTGTTTATTGTGAAATAACAGTTCCTCGGGAAGCCCCTTATCCTCTCTGCCGAACACTATATAAGTTTTATCTTTATACTCTGCATCGCAGTAAGTATTTCTGCCTTTTGTGGTGAAGTAGAAGAATTCACTGTCCTTATTTCTCTCAAAGAAATCGTCAAGCCCGTCATAATAGGTTATATCAAGATAATGCCAGTAGTCAAGCCCTGCGTGCTTCAGCTTTTTATCGTCTATCTGAAAGCCCATAGGCTTCACTATATGCAGTCTTGCCCCCGTAACCGCACAGGTACGGGCTATATTACCCGTGTTCTGCGGTATCTGCGGTTCGACAAGTACAATATTCAGTTCCATCGAAAAATCATTCCTTATAGATTTTTATGCCGTACAGCCTGTTTGCCGCAGATAAAGAAGCAAGCGGTTCTCCGACTTTTTCCGCTGTATCGTTTGTTATGCTTTTACGCTCTTCATCGGTTATGCTTTCGTCAAGCCTTACGATTATGCCCGTGTCGCCGCCCGATCTTATAAGCTCTGCCGCCTTTTTGACCGTTTCTTCGGAATTGTCGCTTATAACTATGTCTGTGCTGTCAGACAGAAGGCTTTTTTCTGCTTTAGGACATCTGTTTGCAAATTCATCGGCAAATGTAAAGCTGTCGGAAGCTTCCTTCCACGACATACCAAAATAGAAGGCAGGCTTGAAGCCCTTTTCGTTTATTATGCTGTCTGCGCTTGCGTCAAAGTAGTAGTATTCGCCGTCCAGCTTCGCAAAATTTACTGTGTGTCCCTCGTTTTTGCTGTTATTTGTGCCGTTTGCCGAAGCTGTTTCTATACCTGCCATATTGAAAAGCATAGTGACCGTATCCGCATATCCGTCACATATCGCCTTACCGTCAATAAGCAGGTCGGCTATCGGAACGTTTCTTGTGCTGTAGCCGTCAGTAACATATACCGAGTTCTCCGCAACGTAATTATACAGATACTGTGCTTTCTTTCTGTCTGTATTACACTCCTGAGGAATTGACGCTACTACCGATTTTGCCTTTTCATAGGCGGCTTCACGGCGGGATGTATATTCCGCTCCGAGCGTTTCAAGCTGTATATGATGATAGCTTTTTCCTGCGAATTGTTCAACGTTTCCGGTCAGCTTGCTGTTTGTCGTGTAATTATGTGCAACAAACGGACTGTCACAGCTTAAAAAGGTTATAACATATTCAAGCTCCTGCAGCTTGTCATAACCGCCGTCGAATACATCTTCAGGCAGAAATATATCGCTGTAGCCGTTTTCGCTTGCGTACATAACCGCATTGTAGATATATGTTTCGTTCTCGTTAAGCTGTGCCTTGAAATATCCCGTCATAGTGTCGGAGTATTTCGAGCTGTAGCCAAGCACTTCCTCCTTGCCGAGCGATATTGTACCGTCTGCGGCAACAGAAGCATCATTGCCGAAGTAATACAGCGTGTTGCTTGATGTTATATCGAGCAGCGGAAGTATATATATCGCACCGACAACCGCTGCGGCAGGTATCACGACCGCCGCCGCTACAGTGCCTATGACCTTACCCTTGCCCATTACAGCTCAGCCTCTGCGTGACGTGTAACGTGACAGCCTATATTGACCGCAACAGGAAGCCCTGCAATATGCGTCGGGTACTGTTCGATGTTTACATACAGCGCCGTCACAGTACCGCCGAAGCCCTGCGGGCCTATTCCGAGCTTGTTTATCTTTTCGAGCATTTCGCTCTCCATATCCGCATAAAGCGGCTTGGGGTTTCTTATTTTAAGATCCCTGCAAAGAGCCTTTTTCGCAAGTATGGCGGACAGCTCAAAGTCGCCGCCGATACCGACGCCCACCGTTATAGGAGGACACGGATTGCTTCCTGCCTTTGATACCGTTTCAACGACAAAGTTCACTATATCCTCTCTTGTTGCAGAGGGGGTGAACATTTTAAGCGCACTCATATTCTCACTGCCGAAGCCTTTCGGCGCTACCATTATATGCACCTTGTCGCCCGGCACAATGCTTGTATGTACTATGGCGGGGGTATTGTTGTTTGTGTTCTTACGCTCAAGCGGATCTTCGACCACCGATAAACGCAGCTTGCCGTTCACATATCCGCTTGCAACGCCCTCGTTTATTGCCTCTGTGAGATTTCCTCCCGTGAAATGCACGTCCTGTCCGACTTCAAGGAATATCACAGCCATTCCCGTATCCTGACATATCGGCACTTCAAGCTCCTTCGCACAGTCGATATTCCTTACAATATCGCCCAGTACCTGCTTTGACAGCGGACTTTTTTCACAGCCGATACATGAATTTATCTTCTCTTTCATTCCGTCGGGCAGATAAAGGTTTGCTTTTACGCAAAGTTCTTCAACTGTCTTTTTAACAAGCTCAACGCTTATCTCACGCATGAATATTCCCTCCGTTTATATTGCTTTTGATATTACTGCCTGTATTAAGATTATATTACCGTGCCGTTTACGATGACCATATCCGGAGTATCGCATACGGATAACGGATCGCCCGAAAAGATAACTATATCTGCGTCCTTGCCGACTTCTATACTGCCTACCCTGTCTGCAATTCCCGTTATCTGTGCAGGATATATCGTAATCGCCTTCAGCGCCTCGTTCCTGTCAAGACCGCCTCTTACCGCAAGCCCTGCCGAGAGCGGCAGATACTGCTCGGGGACAACGGGGTGGTCGGTGCATATACACATAGGCACACCTGCCTTATTCAGTATGCCTGCTGTTTCTATCGTATGATTACGAAGCTCAGGCTTACAGCGCTCGCTGATGACAGGTCCTACTATCGTCCGTGCGTTATCCTCAAGAAGCTCGTCGGCTATAAGGTGGCCCTCTGTTGCGTGGATGATGACATAATCTATGTCAAACTCCTTCGCAAGCCTTATTGCCGTGAATATATCGTCTGCCCTGTGGGCGTGGAAATGTGCGGGTATCTCGTGCTTTAAAAGCGGCATAAGCGCCTCGCACTTTGCGTCATATTCGGGGCGGTCGCCCTCGTCATCGGTACCGGCCGAGCTTTCATAGTCTATCATATCGTCAAGATAACGTCTTGCCTTGAAAAGCTGTTCACGGATTATGGCGGCGGTAGCCATACGGGTGACCGGAGCGGTATCCTTATCCTTATATACGTTCTTGGGATTTTCTCCGAGTGCAAATTTTACTGCAACGGGATTTTTTATTATCCTCTTGTCTATCCTCTTTGAGCCTGCCGTTTTCATAGCAAGAAAAGTTCCGCCGATGGGGTTTGCACTTCCCATTCCGCATACCACCGAGGTAACGCCTGCCTGCGCCGCTTCTTCGAAGCAGTGGTCGAGCGGATTTATCATATCTATCGCACGAAGGTTCGGGGTAGAGGGGTCTGTATCCTCGTTTCCGTCGTCGCCCTCGAACGCAAGCCCGTCCTCCCATGCGCCGATATGCGTGTGAGCGTCTACAAAGCCGGGATATGCGGTTCTGCCCTTTGCGTCTATATCACTGTCGGACGGCGAAAAGTCCTTCAACTGCGACATATCGCCGACAGCCTTGATTTTATCGTTTTCTATAAGGATAAATCCGTTTTCGTAGTTTTTATCCGCCATAGTTATGACGTTCGCATTGTAAATGTACATATTTATCCTTTCGTTTTCCTGTGCCTTTTTGCGTCAAGCTCGACCAGCTTTATGATCTCGCCTGCGATTATTCTGTCCGATGCGTTTGCATTCACTTCAAAGGTGCTGTTTTTTCTGTAAACAGGCAGTCTTGAATCATAGATTGCCTTAAGCTGTTCTTTCGTGTTGTTCACTACAAGAGGACGGTTCGAATCGTTCTTTATACGTTCATAGCAGGTGTCAAAGCCTGCGTTGAGAAAAATCACAACGCCCTGTTCTCTTGCAAACTCTGCCGTTTCGTCACGGAGTATTGCTCCGCCGCCTGTAGCGACTATCGTTCTTCCTCTGAAGTTTCTTATATACTGCGCCTCAAGATCCCTGAAATACGGTTCGCCCTTCTGAGCGAATATTTCTGGGATGGTCATTTTCTGATTATCGACTATGTATCTGTCAAGGTCGATGAACACAGCCGTACATTCTCTTGCGAGCATTCTTCCTATATGGCTTTTACCGCAGCCCATAAAGCCGCATAGATACACGGGGCGCATTAAACAAGCCTCATCATTTCGTCAGAGATAGCCTGCACCTGCTCTGCTGTGTATTCTGCGCCGCTCCATATAGTATGAGCCACAGCCGCCTGCCATACAAGCATCTGCATACCGCCGCTGACCTTCTTCACGCCCTTGTCGGAAACCATCTTCATCAGCTTTGTTTCACGGGGGTTGTATATAGCGTCAAAGAAGCCGTTCAGCGTTATTCTGCCAAGCGTTTCTTCGGTAAGAGGGCTTGCGTCGGTATTCGGATACATACCTACGGGAGTAGCGTTTACCATAAGGTCAAAGTCGCCCTTTACTTCGCTCAGCAGGCAAAATCCGACCTTTGCGCTGTTATAATTCTGCTTTATTTCTTCGCATAAAGCCTTTGCAACGGGAATGTCGGCATCTCTTACCGCAATAGTCAGCTCGCCGCCCTCACGGACAGCTTCAATAGCCATCATTCTGCCTACGCCGCCGCAGCCGAGCAGTAATACTTTGTTTGTAAGGGTCATGCCCATTGCGCCGATAGCCTTTGTAAAGCCTGTGCAGTCGGTGTTGTATCCCGTAGAAACGCCGTTTACGTTTGCTATACAGTTTACGCTGTTGTAACGCTTGGCTGTATCGTCAAGCGTATCGCACATCTTTATTATATCTATCTTATAGGGAATTGTAATGTTGAAGCCTGTCAGACTTTTGAAATATTCAAAACTGTCTGTCAGCTTTTCGGGGGGAGTGTCGAGAATTTTATACTCCGCCTGCTCGCCCGATATTTCAAAAAGCCTTGTGTGTATCTGAGGCGAAAGGGTGTGACCGAGAGGGTGTCCCAGAATGCCGAATACGTTTTTGTTTTCCGTCATATTTATTGCTCCTTTTGTTCTGCTTCGGATTCTTTTTGATTTTCTGTCTTTTTGCATATCAGCTTTACAAGCGCTGTCGCACCTATGCCACAGCATATACCGAGTATTACTCCGCCGAAAATGTCCGACGGATAGTGTACATAAAGGTACATTCTCGAAAATGCGACCAGCGATGCATAGATATATGCGATAATGCCGAGCCTTTTGTGAAACAGATATATTGCCGTAGCCATAGCGAAGCAGGTCGCCGTGTGGCTTGACGGGAACGAAAATCCCGACGGTGCTTTTATGATAATGTCAATGGCACTGTTTACGGCAAACGGGCGTGGGCGGCAGACTATATGCTTCAGGATAAGTTCGCCGAACAGCAGTACGGAGAGCGTTGCTCCCATTACCGCAAAGCCCGTCTTACGCATTTTCTTAACAAACATCATAACGATGAACACGAGGATAGCCATTGCGCCGTACTCTATGCTGTATGTGAGGCACTTCATTATAATATCCGCAACCGGACTTGAAAGCGTGTTACGGATAAAGTCGAGTATCGACAAGTCAAGCGCCGTTATACTCTCGATCATCAGAGAGCCGCCGCCTTTTCAAGCGTATCAATGTTTTCAACGTTTACAGCCGTAACGCCGTCAAGAGTTTTCTTTACAAGACCTGTCAGCACCTTGCCCGGACCAAGCTCGATATAGGTATCGTAACCGTCCTTTGAGATAACGTCAAGCTCTGAGGTAAATCTTACGGGCGAGCAGATATGCTTTGCAAGATAAGCGGGCATATCCGAGAAGTCCGTAAGCTCGTTTCCGTATACGTTGCAGTAGAACTTCATCGAGGGTGTGCTGAAGGGAATATCCTTTACCTTTACCGCAAATTCCTCCGATGCGCCTGCCATGAGCCTTGAGTGGAAGGCGGCTGAAACGGCAAGAGGAACTATACGCTTTGCGCCCTTTGCCGAAAGCGCTTCCTTAGCCTTTTCGATACCTGCCGCAGTACCTGCGATAACGGTCTGTACGGGCGAATTGTAGTTTACGGGAGTAACATATTCTCCGCCGTCCTCAATCTCCTTGCAAGTCTGCTCTATAACGTCAGCCTTAAGACCGAGAACAGCCGCCATTCCTCCGGGGTTAGCCTGAGCCGCCTTGTCCATAGCTTCGCTACGGTACTTTATCGCTTTAAATGCGTTCTCGTATGTCAGCATGCCGCTTGCCGCCATTGCCGCATATTCTCCGAGAGAGTGTCCCGCAACAGCCGATGCCTCAATGCCCTTTGATTTAGCCGCTTCAAGCGCCATAAGCGACATTGCGAGTATAGCAGGCTGTGAGATTATCGTGCGTGAAAGCTCCTTTTCATCTCCGCCGAATATCTTAGCGGCAAGGTCAAAGCCGAGAATGTCACTGCCAAGCTCGATTACCTTTTTGCATTCGGGTATGGTATCGTAAAATTCCTTACCCATATCTTTGTACTGCGAGCCTTGTCCTGAAAAAAGGAATATGGTTTTTGTCTTATCTGCCATTTTTCTGTTTCTCCTTGTAGTTTAATTATTTTAACGGTATAATTTGTCATATATTGCAGAAATTCTGAAATATAATGTCACTGTTTACTCTGTTGCGATACAATTATGCAAATAATTGTTGACAAACAGTACCGAAATAGAGTAAAATGAAATATAAGCACGTTTACCTTTACGGGGTAACTATGCCTTGCGGACGATAAAATCCGCAGTTACTGATTTATTATACAACAAAAAGAGAATAAAATCAACAATTAATATATAATATACGGCAGTCAGGAACGCCGCACGGAAGGAAAAGGATATGAACGGTATAACGATACTGGGTACGGGAGAATACACTCCCGAAACCGTAGTCACCAATGAAATGTTCACAAAGTTCATTGATACTACAGATGAATGGATAACCACAAGGACTGGTATCCGTGAAAGACGTATGAGCCCCGACAAGCCCAATTTTATGATGGCTACCAAGGCGGCAAAGGCCGCACTTGCAAGCGCAGGAAAGACGGCGAAGGATATAGACTGCATCATCGTTTCGACCTGCTCGCCCGATTTCTATTATCCTAACACAGCCTGCCTTGTACAGAATCTGATCGGCGCACAGCCCTGTGCCTGCATGGACGTAAATACCGCCTGCACAGGCTTTATAACAGCGGTTGACATTGCAAGAAACTTCCTTGCAAACGATACCTATAAGACGGTGCTGATAGTAGCCAGCGAGCGTCTGACAAGTCAGATAGACTATACGGACAGAGCAAGCTGCATACTTTTCGGTGACGGCGCAGGTGCGGTAGTTATCGAAAAGGGAGAGGGCAAGGAATACTACAGCCACTCCGGCGCAGAGGGCGATATGCTCCAGAGCCTTTACTGCAAGAATTTCTACGACAGAAACAACCCCTATTTCAAGGGTGACGACTGCCTTAAGGATATAATAGACACTCCGAACAAGGAACGTTATTTACAGATGGACGGAAAGGCGGTATACAAGTTCGCCGTTGACGCTATGGCAAATGCGGTAGAATATGTATGTGAACATTCCGGCATATCTCTTGATGATATAGATCTTGTTATTCCCCATCAGGCGAATATAAGAATAATCCAGTCCGCACTCAAGAAGATGAACGTTGATCTTGACAAGGTATTCACAAATCTTGAAACACACGGCAACACATCAAGCTCGTGTATTCCTATGTGCCTTGCGGAGCTTGACCGCCAGGGCAGGCTTAAGCGTGGCATGAAGATATGCCTTGTCGGCTTCGGTGCAGGACTTACCTACGGCGCAACTATTTTCGAATATTAATCCACAGCTGAAAGGATAAAAACAATGGAAACAAGGATCACAAAATTACTCGGTATAAAGTACCCCATATTCCAGGGCGGTATGGCATGGATAGCCGAAAGCACACTTGCGTCGGCTGTTTCAAACGCTGGCGGAGTAGGTATAATCGCAGGCGGTTCTGCTCCTATCGACTATCTGAGAGATCAGATAAGAAGAGCAAAGTCACTGACAGATAAGCCCTTCGGCGTTAATATAATGCTTATGAGCCCCAACGCAGAGGATCTTGCACAGCTCGTTATAGATGAAAAGGTTCCGATGATAACGACCGGTGCGGGCAACCCCGGCAAGTTTATGGAGGCGTGGAACAACGCAGGTATCAAGGTTATCCCCGTAGTACCCAGTGTTGCACTTGCAAAGAGAATGGAAAGAAGCGGTGCGTCCGCAGTAATCGCAGAGGGAACAGAATCGGGCGGTCACATAGGCGAAAATACCACTATGTGCCTTGTTCCGCAGGTAGTTGACGCTGTATCCATCCCCGTTATCGCCGCAGGCGGTATCGCAGACGGCAGAGGAATTGCCGCCAGCTTTATGCTCGGCGCAGAGGGCGTACAGGTAGGAACAAGATTCCTTGCCGCAGAGGAGTGCCAGATCCATCCTACATATAAACAGCTCGTTATTGACGCAAAGGATACAGACAGCATAGTAACAGGCAGAACGACAGGTCACCCCTGCCGTAACGTAAAGACAAAGTTCTCGAAGAAGCTCGCAAGCGGTGAGATGAACGGAACTATAACACCCGATGAATTTGAGCAGATAACGCTCGGCTCACTGCGTAAGGCAGTACAGGACGGCAACCTTGAGGAAGGCTCGTTCTTATGCGGCGCTATCGCAGGTATGGTAAAGAAGGTACAGCCTGCAAAGGAAATTGTGGAAGAAATGTTCGCAGAGGCTGAAAAACTGCTGAACAAGTAAGATAAAACTATCAAACGATAAAATGATAAAAAAAGGAGAAAATCAATGGCAACTGCAATCATCACAGGCTCTGCAAGAGGAATAGGTGCGGCAATAGCTCTCCGTCTTGCAAAGGACGGATATGACATCGCATTAAACGACATCGCTGAGAGCTGCTTTGAAAACAACGATATAATCGACAAGATAAAAGCAGAAGGCGTAAAGTGCGAAAAGTACATCGCTGACGTATCAAAGTACGATCAGTGTGAAGCATTCGTAAAGAGCGTAAAAGCCGATTTCGGCAGTATTGACGTACTCGTTAACAACGCAGGTATAACCCGTGACGGTCTGCTTGTAAGAATGAGCGAAGAAAACTACGACCTCGTTGTTGCGGTAAACCAGAAAAGCGTATTCAATATGACAAAGCTCGCAGGCTCTGTTATGATGAAACAGCGCAGCGGCAGGATTATCAACCTTGCAAGCGTAGCAGGTCTTTACGGCAACCCCGGTCAGATGAACTACTCCGCTACAAAGGCGGCTATAATCGGTATGACAAAGACCACCGCAAAGGAGCTTGGTCCGAGAAACATCACCTGTAACGCAGTAGCGCCCGGATTTATCCACACAGCAATGACCGACGCTCTTTCGGAAGAGCTGAGAGCGGCAATGGTAAAGCAGATAGCTATGGGCAGATGCGGCGAAGTAGAAGAGATAGCAGGCGTTGTATCATTCCTTGCTTCAAAGGACGCAAGCTATGTAACAGGTCAGGTAATAGAGATAAGCGGCGGCTTATCAATGTAAAGACAAGCCACGAAAGGAAATACAAAAAATGAGCAGAGTTGTAATTACCGGTGTGGGCGTAGTAAGCCCCATAGGAAACACCAAGGAAGAATTCTGGAACAGTCTTATGGAGGGCAAGCACGGCTTTACATTAGAGCAGTGGTTCCCCGGTCAGAGCGAAGAACTTAATGTAAAGGCTTCCGTAAAGGATTTCAGTGCAGACGGTCTTTTTGACAAGAAAGAGCTTCGCCGTACAGATATAATCACACAGTATGCCGTATATGCGGCTGACAAGGCTATAAAGGACGCAGGAAGCGACTTCAAGGATCTCGATCCTTACAGATGCGGCGTAATAATCGGCTCGGGTATAGGCGGTATGGAAACAACGCAGGAAGAGCTTCTCGCATATCACAACAAGGGCAACAAGAGAGTTTCCGTGTTTACTATCCCCAAGATGATAGGCAATATGGCGGCAGGTACGGTTGCTATCCGTACAGGCTTCAAGGGTGTAAACTACTGTACGGTATCTGCCTGCGCCAGCGGTACACACGCTATAGGCGAGGCATTCCACGCTATAAAGAACGGCTATATGGACGTTGCCATAGCAGGCGGCACCGAGAAATGCTCAATAGGCTTTGCCTATGCAGGCTTCAACAATATGCACGCTGTAACAAAGTCAACCGATGTTGACAGAGCAAGCATCCCCTTTGACGCAGAGAGAAGCGGCTTCGTTCTCGGTGACGGAAGCGGTATCGTAATTCTTGAAGAATACGAGCACGCAAAGGCAAGAGGCGCAAACATCTATGCTGAGATCATCGGCTACGGTGCTACCTGCGACGCTTATCACGAAACAAGCCCCGACCCCGAGGGCAAGGGCGGCGCAAAGGCTATGGAGTTCGCTGTAAAGGAATCAGGCAGAGCGCCCGAAACCTTCAACTATTTAAACGCACACGGCACATCCACACCTATGAACGATAAGACCGAAACAGCCGCTGTAAAGCTGGTATTCGGCGAACACGCAAAGAATATGGTCATCAACTCCACAAAGTCAATGACAGGTCACCTCTTAGGTGCGGCAGGCGGCGTAGAAGCGGTAGCCTGCGCCCTTCAGATAAAGAACAGCAAGGTACATCGCACATTAGGTCTTAAGGTGGCAGATCCCGAATGTGATCTTGACTATGCGGCTGACGGCACGAGAGATATGAAGATTACAGGCGCACTCAGCAATTCGCTCGGCTTCGGCGGTCATAACGCTTGTATCGCATTTGCTCCCGTAGAGGACTAAGAGAAAGGTTGACACAATATGCAGTTTGAAACTAATTCGCTTACCGATGCCGTAAAGGAATTTATCGGTATTATGAAGGACAGCGGTCTGTCCTATATGTATGTAAAGAACGACAAGTTCGAGCTTGAGCTTGGTCAGAAGAATCCCCCTCCCGCACCTCCTATGATGCCCGCAATGCCTCCTATGGCTATGGCGGCTGCTCCCGCAGCACCGACATCAGCACCGCAGGCACAGGCTCCTGCTGCGGCACCTGCCGATACCGGCAAGAGCATAAAAAGCCCCATTGTCGGCACATTCTACTCTGCCCCCTCCCCCACAAAGCCTCCCTTTGTAAAGGTCGGCGATAAGGTAAACGAGGGCGACACAGTATGCATCGTTGAGAGTATGAAGGTAATGAACGAGATACAGGCGGACATTTCCGGCACTGTAAAGTCTATTGCCGTAAAGGACGGAGAGGCTGTTGAATTCGGTCAGCCGCTCATCATAATAGAATAACGGAGGACTGTATATGTCGCTTATGAATAAAGAGCAGATAATGGAGATAATCCCTCACAGAGATCCGTTCCTGCTGATTGATACTATCGAAGAAATGGAACCCGGTCAGCGTGTGGTTGCCACAAAGTATATGAAAGAGGACGAGTTCTGGTTCAAGGGACACTTCCCCGGATACCCCGTAGTACCAGGCGTACTTATGCTTGAGATGCTTGCACAGGCAGGCGCAGTGGCAATGCTTGCACTCCCCGAAAACAAGGGCAAGATAGGTCTGTTCGGCGGCGTCAAGGACGCTAAGTTCAGAAGACAGGTAGTACCCGGCGATCTTTTAAAGCTCGAAGTCGAGATAATAAAGGTAAAAGGTCCTATCGGTGTCGGCAAGGCTCTTGCCACAGTAAACGGTGAAAAGGCGGTATCCGCAGAGATCACCTTTGCTATCAAGTAAACGGAAGGCAAACGCTGTATGTTCAATAAGATTCTGATCGCCAACAGAGGCGAGATTGCGATAAGAATAATCCGTGCGTGCAGAGAGCTTGGAGTAAAGACTGTCGCAGTATATTCGACAGCCGACAAGACTGCGCTTCACGCACAGATAGCTGACGAGGCGGTATGTATAGGACCTGCTCCGTCAAAGGACAGCTATCTTAATTCAAAGGCACTGCTTGCCGCCTGCGAGATAACGGGCGCACAGGCAATTCACCCAGGCTTCGGTTTTCTTTCCGAAAACAGCCACTTTGTACGTCTTTGCGACAAGTGCGGAATAAAGTTCATAGGTCCGGGTGCTGACGCTATGGACGCTATGGGTGATAAAGCAAACGCAAAGAAGACGATGATAGAAAACGACGTTCCCGTAGTTCCCGGCTCCGACGGTGTTGTTGGGACGCTTGAGGAGGCTCAGGAGATTGCCGCAAAGATCGGCTACCCGATAATGGTAAAGGCGAGCGCAGGTGGCGGCGGACGAGGCATAAGACTTGTTGAAAAGCCCGAAGAGCTTGAAGCGGCAATGACCGCCGCAAAGCAGGAGGCTAAACAGTTCTTTGCAAACGATGATATATATATCGAGAAGTTCATTGTAAATCCCCGACACGTCGAGATACAGCTCCTTGCGGACGAGCACGGAAATGTAATTTATCTCGGTGAGCGTGACTGCTCGTTACAGCGCCGTAATCAGAAGGTGCTTGAAGAAAGCCCCAGCCCCATTATGACGGAGGATCTCCGCAGAAGAATGGGAGAAGCGGCAGTAAGAGCGGCAAAGGCTTGCGGCTATGCAAACGCAGGAACGGTAGAATTCCTTGTAGACAAGGATTTAAACTTCTACTTTATGGAGATGAACGCAAGAATACAGGTCGAACACCCCGTAACCGAAATGGTGACCGGCGTGGATCTTGTAAAGGCGCAGATAAACATCGCCGCAGGACTTCCCCTGCAGTATAAGCAGGAGGATATAAAGCTCAGCGGTCACGTTATCGAGTGCCGTATAAATGCGGAAGAGCCTAAGAACAACTTCCGCCCCTGCCCCGGTAAGATAAAGTCGATTCATATGCCCGGCGGTTTCGGTGTGCGTATTGATACGGCGGTATATCAGGGCTACGAGATACCCCCTTACTATGACAGTATGATAGCAAAGGTGCTTGTAAAGGGCGAGGACAGGAAAGAGGCTATCCAGAAGATGAAGGTAGCCCTCTCCGAATTTCTCATAGAGGGTATCAACACCAACATTGATTTCCAGCTCAATCTCCTGCGTGACGAGGATGTCGAAAGCGGTAATTTCGATATAGGCTTCCTTAACCGCAAGGATCTGACGAATTATTGATAAAACATTACAAAGCAGATAAAATATAATCTACAATAGGGTCGCAGGGGCGTAGCCCCCATACAGGTCGTCAGCCATTTGTGCTGTTGCATCGTGCAACAGCTTTGTGCGGCTGACAGCAAGCTTCCTGCTTGGTTGAGGGGCGGTAGCCCCCATATCTCCCCCCTTCCCGGGAAGGGGGCAAGGGGGATGGGTTAATATCCTTGAATCTATTGACAGATAATGTTATTATTTGATTTGAGCAATAAAGGCGGTGCTTTAATTGTTAGAAGATCTGTTTAAAATGGTCAAGGACCGTTTTAATGAGGAACAGAAGGAAGTGGCGGATTCCTCCGCCCCCGAAATACCCAAGGACCTGCTGTTCAAATGTCCCCGCTGTCAGAACGTGTTCTATATGGACGAGTTTGAAAAGCGTAAGAAAACCTGCCCTGTCTGCAACTATCACGCAAGGCTTTCCGCTAAGGAGCGTCTTGATATAACGGTCGACAAGGACAGCTTCAAGCCGTTTGACGAAAATATGGTGTCACTGAATCCTATCGGCTTCCCCGACTATGAGAAGAAGATAAAGAGTATGCAGGAAAGCACGGGACTTAAGGATGCAGTAGTAACGGGCGAATGCACTATACGAGGCTACCGTGCGGTCATCGGCATTATGGATTCCAATTTTATGATGGCGAGCATGGGCAGTGTTGTAGGTGAAAAGATAACAAGAGCGTTTGAATATGCCACTGAGCATAAGCTGCCCGTTATACTCTTCACAGCGTCCGGCGGTGCGAGAATGCAGGAGGGTATAATCTCCCTTATGCAGATGGCAAAGACAAGCGGTGCGGTAAAACGTCACAGCGATGCAGGCGGACTTTATATCACGGTGCTTACCGACCCCACAACAGGCGGTGTTACAGCGTCCTTTGCAAGTCTTGGAGATATAATCCTTGCCGAGCCTAAGGTGCTTGTAGGATTCGCAGGCAGACGTGTTATACAGGACACTATAAAGCAGAAGCTCCCCGATGATTTCCAGACAGCAGAATTCCTGCTTGAAAGCGGTTTTGTTGATGCGATAGCCGACAGACGCTCAATGCGTAAAACGCTGTCGAATATATTAAGACTGCATAACTATAAAAAAATCGGCGCTGACTGGCAGCACGGTTGAAAGGACGGTAATGATAATGTCAAATATGACTGCTACACAGCATCTTGAGATAATAAGAGAAAAGAATCGTCCAACCGTAAACGACTATATTCCCGCTATATTCAACCACTTCACCGAGCTTCACGGCGACCGCCACTACGGTGACGATGCCGCAATATTATCGGGTATAGCTACTCTTAACAGCACTCCCGTCACAGTGATTGCACAGGTAAAGGGCAGAAACCTTGAGGAAAACAAGAAGTCGAATTTCTCAATGCCTCATCCCGAGGGCTACAGAAAGGCGCTCAGGCTTGCATATCAGGCGGAGAAGTTCCACAGACCTGTTATCTGCTTTGTTGATACACCGGGCGCATTCTGCGGAGTTGAAGCCGAAAAAAGAGGTCAGGGCGAGGCTATAGCAAAGAATATTGCCGAGTTTATGACGCTGAAAACCCCCGTTATATCGGTAGTTCTCGGTGAAGGCGGAAGCGGCGGCGCACTTGCACTTGCCGTATGCGATGAGCTTGCTATGCTTGAACACGCTTTATATTCCGTAATTTCTCCCAGAGGCTTTGCTTCTATTCTATGGAAGGATCCTTCAAGAGAAAAGGAAGCGGCCGATCTTATGAAGATTACGGCAGAAGATTTATATAACTTCGGCGTGTGCGACAAGATTATTTCCGAGTCGGTGGGCGGCGCTCATACAGACCCTGCACAGACAGCGGACAATATATCGGAATATCTTATAAGTGCGGTCGAAAGGCTGTCAAGGATAGATATTCCTACCCTGCTTGACAACCGCTACAAGAAATTCCGCAAAATCGGTATGTTTTCCGAGTAGATTTGATTACTTGTTGTATTCTTATATGAATTAAAAAACGGCAGATTGTTTGTTTACGTTCCACAAACATTTTGCATATAACAAGCATAAACAATGTTCCCTTGGTTCTTTCCGCTTTATACCACTAAGTAGCGTTTTAGCGTCCGTCTTTATTTGACTTTTAGAATTAAGTCGTATGTGGGTCTTATCGCCAACACTTCTCAGCGGGGTAAGGGTGTGGGTAAGGAAAGAGGGAGCCACGAGGGAGAGAACCTAAGGGATAGGGATAGGGCTGAGCACTAACCTTTGGCAAGTGCTCAATCGTTTCGCTTTGCTTCACTGCGGCAAGTCCAGCGGAGCTTTAGCGGAGTGCACGAGCCTTGCGTAAGCGAGGCTCAGACTCTCCCTAGTCCTTTTGGTTCTTTCCCTCGTAAATAGCAGCAACGTTATCGTATAGAATAGCGAACCCGAGAAGTGTTATCCGACGAATAGAACTAACGGTAGCTTAAAAACATATAAAACCATTTTCGTTTATCGCTATGGAATAACATAACGATGCTATTATAAACTTGTGCAAAGTGTAGAAATACACCCTGTAAATTTAGACATTTTTTTAATGTATTTGTTGTAAATACGACTTGATTATTTCGGCGTAATGCCGTATAATATTAACGAAAGAAAATTTCTTTTTAAAAACACGGAGGAGATTTCAAATGGTATTTGATAAGGTAAAAAAGATAATCGTTGACCAGCTCGACGTTGAAGAAGACAAGGTTACTGAGGCTGCAAGCATCACAGACGACCTCGGCGCTGATTCACTTGACGTAGTAGACCTCGTAATGAGCTTTGAAGAAGAGTTCGACATCGAGATTCCCGATGATCAGGTTGAAAAGATCAAGACTGTCGGTGACATCGTTAAGTTCATCGAAGAAAAGGTTGAAGACTGATTTACATCTAGCTTTAGCACATCAGCCGTATTTGTCAGACGCAGATACGGCTTATTTTTCTTTTTATCGTAATTAAAAGGAGGCTTTGCGTATGACATCGGTTTGCTTTACAGGGCATCGTAAAATTGACAGCTCGGATATGTATGCGCTTAAATCTCTGCTTGACAGCACAATATGCGGACTTGTCAAGCGTGGCATCACCGACTTCTACTGCGGCGGTGCTCTCGGCTTCGACACTATGTGCGCTCATATGGTGCTGTATCTGAGAAAACGCAAGGCACTCGATATAAAACTCCACCTTGTACTCCCCTGCTCAAACGAGGAGCAGACAAAGAACTGGAGCTACAACGACAAGCAGGAGTTTTATGCGATAATGATGGCGGCTGACAGCATTGAGTATATCGGCAGTGAATACACCAAGGACTGTATGAAACAGCGTAATGCCCGCCTGACAGAGCTTGCAGACTGCTGTGTGGCGTATTATGACCAAAGCAACAGCAGGAGCGGCACAGGTCAGACGGTACGCATGGCTGAAGCCAAAGGTATTGAAGTGATAAACTTGTTTGATATGTAAGCATTATATATTACTGCTATTAAGCCGCTGTGCTTTTGCACGGCGGCTTATATATACCATAATATAATTAAAATATTTTATCAAACTGCTTGACATTAGTCTTATAATCGTTTATAATGTATTCAATGAATTGATTCGTATTTCAATGTTATTAAGTTATAGCAACATTTTAATCTTTAATAAGGAGAAATAGAATGAATACTTTTAAACAGTTCTTTTCAACAACAACTGCATTTCTGCTTGCGGCTGGTTTAACATTATCAGCATCGGCGGAAGCGATTTGTTTGCAAAATAACGATACTGTTTCGCTTAATTCAGATATGCACGCTCAAAATCAACAGATAACGGAAAAAATCGGTGAATATGATTGTTGGTTGATTGACGGGCAGTATTATACCGCTTTGGATGATGAAATTTATCAAGTTATAAATCTTGATGAATTGAATTGGGAGCATGATACATTGGCAGCACAAACATCATCAGGTAGCCGTGGAAGCGGTAATGAGGTAGATTTGAGCAATGGAAAGGCATATCACGGAAGCGTTGATATATCGAATACAAATTTCACCACTCCAACATTTATAGGTTACACGAAAACCTCTGAGAAAAAGCATATTGCATACAGCATTCACACAGAATTCTTGTTTACTAATAAATACAGCGTTAAAATATATGTGTACAATCCTGTTACTAAAGAATGGAATATAACTAATACAACATTAGCTTTTAATGGCTTTGGAAAAACTAAGGTGTTGTTCAGTGGAACCACAGGTATAGCACCTTCAAAAATGTATCTCACTTTTATTAAGGCTTCAAGCACCGGCGAGCTGGTATTCAATTACTCGTTTTACGCCATACAATCTTAGGAGGCTATTATGAAAAAAAGCACAAGTATCGTTAAGACCGTCATAATCATTATAATGGCGCTTGTAATAGCACTTGACACCGTATTTATATTTATCCTGTCGAACAGCATAAACGCTGTTGATCAAAGAGTGACCGAGCAAGAGGTAAATGACGTGTATGTTGCTACTCTGCTTATGGATAAGGACATTTGCAGTAAAAAAGACTATGTGACAGATGTTATAAAAGAGTATTCGACAATCATAACGGACAGACCGTATATTTTGCTGATAAATCCTGATTTAAAGCCTGTTCTCAAAGAGATTTTGAAAGAAAATTCCGACATAGTTGAAAACAATCCTTCTTTCAAGGTAATTTTCCCCGAGCTTTTTGATTAATGCTTTTGATTCGTCGCTCTCTGGATCAATAATTCGGATTTTTTCGCAAAAAACACCCTCACAGCTGATGCCGTGAGGGTGTTGTAATATCTCAGAATCTCTTACTTTGATTCTGTATCATCGTGAACAGTTCTGTTCTCGGCAATGCTGCTCTTTAATACACGGATCTTTGTTCTGTCAGAGCCTGTTTCGATAAGTACAGTATCATCTGTAACTCTTAATACTCTGCCGACAATACCGCCTGTTGTTACTACTTCGTCAGCAACCTCAAGGTTGTTGAGCATTTCCTGCATCTTCTTGCCACGCTTCTTTTCGGGTCTTATGATAAGGAAGTAGAATATAACTACCATAAGTGCAAGGGGGATAAGCATTGTGAGAATGCTCACTATATCGTTTCCACCCTGTCCTGTGGTTGTTGCTGTCTGTCCGCTTGTTAATAATGTCAGTAATTCTGTCATTTTGTATTCCTTTCTTTTCCGTGCGATATTCGCTCTTACGTTATTCTCTAATTATACCTTAAAAATGCCGCAAATGCAAGCACTTTTGTGTATTTATTCGAATCTTATATCGGTAAATCCGAGCTTTTCGAGTGCCGTTTTACAATTTTTGATTTCGTCTGCCGATAAATTTGCACTGCCTGTTATTCCGACCGATATTTCCTTGTCGCCGACAGCCTTCTTTACCAGTTTGAATATCTGATTTATCGCCTTGACCTTGTCCTTTTCGACTGTTACTGTCTTATCTGCCGAGGTCTGAAGCTTTGTGCCAAGTAGCGACATATCCATTGTGACAAGCACACTGCTGTCACCCATCTTATCCTTCGCAGACCATATTTCAGCCGTACCGTCATAAGTCGTTGCCGACATTGTAAGCAGTGCGTCAGCCTTTATTTCAACCGTTGCGGTTGCGTTACCTTCCTTTGCTTTCTTTGCACACGTTGCCGCAAGAACGGCTAATTTCTCGCTTCTGTTTGCATTCTGCAGTTCCTTTGACAACAGCGAGTAGTCATAGGACTGGAAGTTCGGGAAGACCGTGTTTTCAAGTTCAATATCGGCAAATCCTGCCTTTGCAAGCTCTCCGCATATATCCGCATAATAGTTTACCGCATCGGCGGAATAGGGAGTAGTCCACGGTTTACCGCCGTTATCGGCGGCGGCATCCAGCCAGCTCCAGTTTCCGTCAGAGATTATATATCCCGCATTGTCGAAAAGATACGGTGTCTTTCTGTCGTAAAGCGTTGTTATAGCCGCAACGGGAGTGATTCCTGCCGTCTTGCACGCCTTTACTATCTGAGCCGCCGTCAGACTGCCCTTATTTACGTCTGTGTTGTCCTTTACAGCTTTAAGCGATGATTTGTATAACAGCTCGCCTGTGGTGTTTTTAAGCGTAAATACGGCGGTATTATAACCGCTTTCCTTTGCTGAGGCAAGGAACTTATTCAGTGCGGCATCGCTTTTCAGTGCGGAGTCGGGAGCGACCGTCGCAAAAGCCGATGTTACCTCGCTTGGCGCTGAGGAGGTGTTATCCTTTGTTGTATCACTGCCGCCTGAGTTGTCGGACGTGTTATCCGAAGTGTTCGCCTGCGAATTGCTGTCCGATGTTTCGGGGAGCGATTCGGGCGGCGTCCACGCAGGCTCGCTCACAGAGGAATTGTCCCCGTTTCCGCCGAAAAACTTTATCAGCGGAGAAGCGACCGAGTATCCCACAAAGACAAATGCGCCCAGTATTACAACGAAAAGAACCCCGTCAAATATCTTCCTGCCGGTGCTTTTACGTTTTTTATACAGATTTCTTCTTGAACGTTTTACCTTGAATCCTTTTTTTCTGCTCATATCAGTATCTCCATTTTAGAAATTATCAGATAGCGCCCGTGTTATATCCTGTCAGCGCATAGAATGCAAGTGACATAATGCCGACAAAAACCATCATTATCGGCATTCCTCTGAATGCCTCGGGAATAAGCGGAGAATTGAGCCTTTCGTTTGCGATATGAAGGAAGAACACCGCAATGAAAAAGCCTGCCGCTATTCCGACACCGAATCCCATATACGAAAAGAAATCAGCGTGATATGTCGTGTTCAGGAACAATGCTCCAAGCACTGCCGCATTGAACACCGAAAGATGAACGTATTTCTTGATGTTTCTGAATATCTTTGGCAGGAATCTCCACAGAAGGAGCAGACTGCCCGTATATACTATGCTCACCGTCAGCGTGTATATAAGCGGCATGACAACATAAAAATACTGCCAGTCGGCAAGCCACCCGTCTATAAAGAACGTGATACAGCTTGAAACCACGATAACGTATGTTATGCCAAGACCGAGTCCGAATATGCTTTCTTTTTTTCTTGATGCGTAGAACGCCACGCTTGTGCCGAGCGCACGGGAGAATATCGCATTCTCGACAAACATAGCGAGCATAGCCGTATTGATAAAAAGTGCTAATTTATCCATCGCTACGCTCCTTTACGTTGTCGTCCTGCGAGGGAAGCAGATGGGGTGCAGCCGGCTTGCTTTCGGTGCTTGAACTGTAGGTGTGAGCCGCCGCTTTGTTATGCTCCTCGCTGTTAAGCCTTATTCTGCGGTTACGCAGATAGTTGTAAAGCGCCCTGAACATACCTGCCATTATTCCGACAAGTATAAATCCGCCGAAAGGAGATTCAAAAGCCGCAATCTTGAAATCAAACAGCTTTATTCCGGCAAATGTACCGAAGCATATCAGCTCCCTGAAGCCTCCGGTAAGGACGCACACAGCACCGAAGCCTGCTATGAAGAAAATTACGTCGATTATCATTTTCAGCTTGTCCTCAAGATAGAAACGGCTTTCCGTTTTCGAGAAGATAAGAGCGTTTGTAATTATAAGCGGCATATAGATGCCTATAAGCTCGACCGTAAGCGGAAAGATCTGCTCTAAAAGAAGTACGGTCGGGATATAATAGACCGAGCCTACCAGCGCATATATAATTACTCTGAGGGTATAAACTATTTTTTTCGGTACAAACGAACAGGTAACTATCGTCAGAAACGATATTATCGCAAAAGCAAGAGCGATTACCACGCCCTTCTTGAAGGTCGTAGCGGCGATTATTACAGGTGCGTTTACGATGCCTGTCATCAGCACGACATTCTGCTTTGCCAGTCCGTCTATAAGATCACGGGTGAACTTAAAGTCACTTTTCCGTGTCTTTTCCGGCTTCATCTGTTTTGCCTGAGCCATACTGCGCCTCCTTTTCCTTTTCGCCGGCGGTCTGAGCCGAAGCTTTCTTCTTCTTTACCGAATCCGATATTTTGTCGGAAAGATTCTCCATTACCGACTTTTTATGACGTTTTACCTTTGTGACCTTATTGTCGATAGGGGGCATATTATAATTAACAGGTTCAATCATAATTTCCTGCGTATCTGAAAGTTTCGGCATCTTACCCTGCTTTGCGTCCTCTGTCATTCGCTCAAACGAGCCGAGGTTATGCTTAAGGTATCTTAAAAGCTGTTTTGTCTGTACGCCTATTACGAATGCCAGCTTGTCAAGATACAGCGACAGAGCGTTTACTATCAGCAGGGAGAACACGAATATTCCCTCGATATTTGCGGAATTTCTGAATATAACCGTGATTACGCCGAGCGCTATGCCGTACAGCACCCTTCCGCCGTTTGTAAACGGAAGCGTCTGAGGATCGCTCGCAAGGAATATAAAGCCGAACAGTACAAATCCGCTTACAAAACGGAATATAACAGCGTCCATAGCAGGCTCTACACTGCTTGTGAGATAGGAAAGCACGCCCATTACGGCTATTCCGCCCACAGTAGCGGAAAGCGACACGCTTCTTCTGCAGATAAGGCAGATACCGCTTACTATCAGCACGAGTATATGAGTAGTTCCCATAGGGCCGGGGAATCTTCCCATAAGTATCTCAAGCGGAGTCAGTGACGGCATTGCGCCGTTCTTTATAAAACTGCTCTCGATTCCGCTTACAAGCGTTCCCGTATCTCCGAATATTTCCGGATGAGCGCCAAGCTGGGGATACATCAGCACCTGTGTCGGATAGCAGATTATAAGAAACGCTATCGCAACCGCCGCAGGATTGAATATATAGTTGTCCTTGCCGCCGAATATATGCTTTACCGTAATTGCAAGCACTGCGCCGATTATCACGACATAATATTCAACGCTTGCAGGGAGCATAAGAGCAAGAGCCATACCGTAGGCTATGGTTGACAGGTCTTTTACACCGTATTCCTTCTTTGAAAGGAAACAGCCGACCATATCGGTCAGTATGCAGGCAAGCACCGAGCAGGCACACACCGCTACTACCCTCATGCCGTAAAAGCAGGTGGCAATGACGGTTATCGCCAGCATAAAAAGTATCTGATCGCCGTATATGCTTCTCGGCTTACGCAGTTTTTTCTTAGCCGCCTCCTTTGACATCAGCAAAGGAGCTTCGTCTATCTTCTTAAGAAGAGCTTCATTTGTGGTTGTATTCATTATATCTTTTTGTCCTTTCAGACTATAAGCTGTTTAACCGGTTTAACAGGAGGTGTCCCATGCAGATTGATGAGCTTGCGGGAAATACCGTAAAGATTACGCTCGATCCGTCGGATATGGACGGATACTGCATTAAATGCGAAGATATTTCGGGCGATTCCCGTACCTCAGAGCTTGCCTTGTCAAGACTTATATCCTGCCTTAGTGAAGATCACGATCTCGGGCTTTGCGGAGAACGTCTGCTTGTCGAGGCTTTCCCGAAAAGCGACGGAGGCTGTACCTTGTATATCTCCTGCCTTAAAGGCACTCCGTCCGGAAAAAACGCATCCTGCCGTCCGCCGCTTACGGCGGTCATCTGCGAGGGAGAGCTTTGCGTTCTCGCAAGGCTTTGCAAGGCGCTTAAAACTGTCGCAGACCGTGTATCCTTATACGCAGACCGTGACGGGAAAGATTATCGTCTTGCCATTCATCTGCCGCAGAGCAGATCGTCCGAAAGCCGCATCGGCATTATATGGCACATCGTGTCGGAGTACCGCCTTCCGTTATATACGGATCTCAGCCGTATGAGCGACACGGAGGAATATTATACTCTGCTTACAGACAAAGCAACTGAGCTGTTGCCCGACTGCTTTTAGCGTATAGCGTCTGCCGCCTCCCTCATATCCTTCGCCCTGAACAGATATGTTCCTGCTACAAGTACGTTTGCACCGGCATCTTTAACTGTTGCGGCGTTTGCTGTGTTGATACCGCCGTCAACCTGTATATTCATTTTGTCAAATCCGTTTTCGTTGCAGTATTTACGGAGCATTGCCACCTTGTCGGCGCACTGCGGAATAAATCCCTGTCCGCCGTAGCCGGGTTCAACGGTCATTACAAGCACCATATCGCACAGCGGCAGATAAGGTATTACTTCCTTCCAGTCTGTAGCGGGCTTTATGGCAAGTCCTGCGTTCATACCGCTTTTCTTTATATACTTAAGGTTTGCCGTTGTGTCGCCTTTGCTTTCAAGGTGGATAGTAAGCATATTACTGCCCGCAAGGGCGAAAAGCGGTATAAGATTTGTGGGATCTGTCACCATAAGGTGCGTGTCGAAATATATATTGCTCACTTTACGCATAGCGGCAACAACGTTGTTCCCGTAGGTTATATTGTCAACGAAAACTCCGTCCATAACATCTATATGAAGCCACTCGATCTGTGCGTTTTCGGTACGGCGGATTTCTTTTTCTATATTTGTAAGGTCGCTCGCAAGCATTGAAGCAGAGATAATGTTTTTCATGATTTCTCCCGTCCGGTCCGTAGACCTATTTATACAGTATAATGATATATCATAACCGCTTTTTCGTCAAGTAAATGCAAAAAATTAAAGAAAATTTCCGCAGAATAAACAAAAAAGAGGCAAAAGCCTCTTTTGTTTGTGTTCATTTTTTGCATAACGTTTAAAGCCGTTAAACCTTTACATAGAACGGAACTTTTTCTTTTGTCGCCTGTTTTGCGGCAGGCTGATTGAAGTTCATTATCATAAACGGCGCTTTTTCGTCGTTTATATCCTTCAGCACCTTTTCGGTAAAGTCCTTGGTAAAGTCGTTGAATTTATCGTCCTCACCCTCGAAATCCACGATTATAAGGCGGTTGAGCTGATTTATCTTGCGCATATTCATAATATACGCCTTTTTAATATCCTTACGGCTGTCAAAATAGCTCGTTATAGGCTTGGTAACAGTGTCCGGCACGCCCGTAACCTCGTTTATGACAGTAAGCTCGCCGCTGTTGAATTTTTTCTGCCTTATATAATTTGCTATGACCTCTGCCTGCTTAGGACCGCAGATAATGTTCTCGGTGAAGGGATTTATAACAAAGCCCTTCATAGCACACTTCGGCTGTGACAGCATAGCGGAAAGATCCTTATATGTAACGGCGATTACGCAGATCTTGCTTATATCATTGATGTTCTTCTGCATTGTTTCCATATCGGTGAACACCATAAAATATTTCTCGTTCTGAGGATTTGTAAGGTGCGAGAACTGTACCTTCATCTGATTTTCGTTCTCCCCTGACATATCCGTCACGGTTACAGGCGCAAGAAGTCTTGCCTCCATCAGATTGTCGATATAATCCACCTGATACTGCGGTTCGGGATTTGTTTTTTCTTCAGCGCATTTTTTCAGCGTTCTCATCACTTCGAGCAGTTTCGGGTTGGTTATTTTCTTTGTCTGTTCCTGTATTGCATTCAACTGTTCCTGTGTCATTTATTATATTCCTTTCCTGAAGAAAATTATATTTCGTTACGGTTTTCAAGCGCCCTCTGGAGCGTAACATCGTCCGCATATTCAAGCGATGCGCCCGCAGGCAGACCATACGCAAGACGGGTCACCTTTACTCCCAGCTGCTTTATCATTCTTGAAAGATATGTTGCCGTAGCCTCTCCCTCGATAGTCGGACTTGTAGCCATTATGACCTCGTCCGTATCCGACAGCCTTGCCATAAGCTCCTTTATTTTAAGCTGCTGAGGACCTATCGAATTCATCGGTGACAACAGCCCGTGAAGCACATGATACACTCCGTCAAAGCCGCCGCTTCGTTCTATGGCGGAAACGTCCTTGGGACTTTCCACAACGCATATGACCTTGTGGTTCCTGCGGCTGTCCGAGCATATATCGCACTTGTCCGTATTGCAGATATTCTGACATACACTGCACAGCTTCATACTGCGTCTTGCCCGTAGAATTCCGGACGCAAACTGCTCCACTTCTTCCTCCGGGGCGTTCAGTATATAATATGCCAGCCTCTGCGCCGTTTTAAGACCGATGCCGGGGAGCTTGGCGAATTCCTGCGCCGCCGTTATAAGCGGCTGAGAATTATATTCAGCCATTAAACAAGTCCCGGAATGTTAACTCCGCCTGTTACCTTTTCCATCTCTGCGGCACTTACTTCTTCAATCTGTGTGATAACGGCATTTACGCCTGCTACGATAACGTCCTGAAGATCCTCGATAGCGTCCTTGTCAACTACCTCGGGGTTGAGCTTAACTTCCTTGAGTACCTTTGCACCGCTCATTGTAACTTCAATCATACCGCCTGCGGCAGAAGCTGTGAAATCTCTTGCCTCAAGCTCAGCCTGTACACGCTCGATGTCTTCCTGCATCTTCTGAGCCTGCTTTATCATGCTGTTCATGTTGTTTGCGCCTCTGTTCTGGTATTCCTTGGGTAATCTTGCTTTCATTGTGATTTTTCCTTTCGTATCTTTAAGTCAACGACTTAATTTTTTGGTTTTTTGTATTTTATTTTTACGCCCATTTTTTCCGCTCTTGATAAGAAATCGGAAACAGGGTCGCTTTTATCCTTGCTTTCGGCTGTATCGCCGATATTGTCAAAGGTCATTACAAGCCTTCTGCCTGTTACCTCCTCGGCGGCTTTCTCAAGCCGTTCCTTCGAGTCGCCTGTTGTCAGAAAATCATACTGGAATTTCTGATAACCGCTGATATTCACCGTATCCCGACCGAGCGACATCTGCACCTGTCCCAGTATAGCCTGCAGTATAACTGGAAGTCTGTCGAGTATCTCGGTTACCTGCGGATCGGCATTACCGGTACTTTGCGCACTGCCTGCCGACAGATTATTTTTATGCTGTTCGGGAAGATTGTTCTCTGTCTTTACTGCCTGTTCCTGCGGAGCAACGCTTGCCTGCGGTTCATCAAGGTCAAACGGAGGAGCATCTTCGTTTCCTGCACTTGCGTTATCATCAGTGCCGCCCGTGCCCTCATACAGCCAGTCCGGCTTGTTACCGTCACCGCTTGTATTGCTTGCCTGTTCCGGTGGAGCGGGAGCAACGCTTGCCTGCGGTTCGTCAAGGTCAAACGGAGGAGCATCTTCATTTCCTGCACTTGCGTTATCATCAGTGCCGCCCGTGCCCTCATACAGCCAATCCGGCTTGTTACCGTCACCGCTTGTATTGCTTGCCTGTTCCTGTGAAGCGGGAGCAACGCTTGCCTGCGGTTCGTCAAGGTCAAACGGAGGAACATCTTCGTTTCCTGCGCTTGCGTTATCATCAGCGCCGCCCGTACCCTCAAACAACCAGTCAGGCTTGCTGTCTGCGGCATTCCGGTCGGTACCGCTCTGCTGTACCGAAGCGGTCGGAGCTGTCATATCCTTCTGTTTATCATCAGCGGATGTGATTTTATTTTCTATCCTGTTCAGCGTATCTGCAATAATATCCTGCGGTCTGTCGCCGGTTACGCTTACGGGCTTTGCAGATTGCGCCGGTATATGCTTTTCTGTGCTTTCAGCGGTTTGCACTGCGGCTCTCGGCTGAATGCTTATCTCGCCGTCACACAGCTTGTCGAGCCTGTTCTCCAGCTTTTCAAGCCTTAACGACAATGCCGATGTATCACTGTCAAGACGTGGCGTACACAGCCTTATAAGGCACATTTCGGCAACCGTCTTACGCTTTGCCGTTTTCGGAGTTCTCGCAATGCAGTCCTGCAGTATATCCATACACCGCATTATTTCTCCGAGAGTAAACTCCTTTGTCTGCCTTGCAAGATCGTTTCTTGTTCCGCTTCCTGCAGGGATGAGAGAAAAGTCGGAGTTCGTTGCCGACAGTATGCACAGATTTCTGAAATGCGACAACAGCTCGTCAAGAAGAAGCATAAGATCCTTCGACTGATTGTGAAGCTCATCGAGAATTTTCAGTGCCTCGGGCGCATTCTGCTCGTGTATGCATTGTGCAAGCGTGAACAGATGCTCCGTTCCTGCGATGCCTGCGGTAGTCCTTACGGTTTCCTCGTCGATGTCGGCGCTCACGCTTATACACTGGTCGAGCAGCGAAACCGCATCTCTCATACCGCCGTCTGACAATCTGGAGATTAGCCTTGCGGCATCCTCGGTTATATTTACGTTTTCTTTTTTTGCTATCTCGCACAGCCGCTTTGTGCTTTCTTCTACATCAATTCTTGAAAAGCGGAACTGCTGACATCTTGATGCGATAGTCGCAGGCACCTTGTGTATCTCGGTAGTCGCAAGTATGAATATAACGTGCGGCGGCGGTTCTTCTATGGTTTTCAGAAGTGCGTTGAATGCCTGTGAGGACAGCATATGCACCTCGTCTATTATATAAACTTTATAACGGCAGACAGTCGGAGCGTACATAACCTCGTCACGCAATGCCCTTACATCGTCAACGCCGTTGTTTGAGGCTGCGTCCATCTCGATTATATCAGGACAGCCTGCGGCTATTGCCTTACAGCTTTCACATTCTCCGCAGGGGTTGCCGTCAACGGGAGATAAGCAGTTTACCGCCTTTGCCATCAGCTTCGCACAGGTGGTCTTGCCCGTACCTCTCGAACCTGTGAACAGATAAGCGTGAGCCGGAGTGCCGGCCTTTATCTGGTTTTTCAGCGTGGTGGTTATATGCTCCTGCGAAATTACTTCGTCAAAGGTGGCAGAACGATACTTACGATAAAGAGCAAGATGCATAACTAACCTCCCGTGAAAAAGTACATAATAATCGGTAAATAAAACGATACGCAAAAATAGAACCCATGATTATGAGTGTAAACTTGCTGCGGCACAGGTCATAACTGCTTAATGCTGCTCGGTTCCCCGCCTGACATGGTTCACAGGACTCCCTTGCACAGGGCTTACACCCATAATCACGGGTTCTATTTCTGATACTGTACTATTGTACCATAGTTTAAATAAAAAATCAAGCCTTATTATACTATCAGTCTGTTGAAAAACCTATATTTTTTTGAAAATGGGGTCGCAGGGGCGAAGCCCCCGACAGGGACTAGGGGCGGTAGCCCCAGTAATATAGCCCCTTCCCGTGGGGAAGGGGTTTGGGGATAGGGATAATAAATCAGAAGTTTATTTCAAAAACAGACTTTTTCTACAAGCTGATACTATTTTTAATTACCGCCTGCAATGAACGCTATCAGCAAAAAAATCACCCGCCGTAAAAGCGGGTGAAAGTAAATCAGATAAAGCAAAATCAGTCAGGAAATATACCAAAAAAAGAAGTGGTTGTCAAATTTACAACTATCAGAAGAAGTCTGTTTTTATAAAAAGGTGCTCGTTTGCAATCCCTATCCCCTTTAGGACACTCTGATGGCTTTGCCTCGTGCAAAGCTCGGCGTGTCCTTATTTCGGCATCCTTGCCGAAAACCCCTTTCCACGGGAAAGGCTGTGTATGCTTGGTTGGCTCTGCATCGTGCAGAGCCTTTGGGCATACACGCCCGGCGTCCGTGCCGGGGCTGAGTGTGGGGCTGCCGCCCTCACCCCGCTTGGGGCTACGCCCCAAACCCCATTTTAAATAGTTATATAGGTTTTTCGACAGACTGCTTAATCATTATCTGCCTTGAGAACAGCATTCAGCATAACCGTTGCGCCCTCAGTGCAATGCTCGGGGCTTGAATATTCCGGCTCGCAGTGTGAAAGACCGTCCTTCGACTGTACGAATATCATAGTTGTCGGGAGCATATATGCGGCAAACTGTGCGTCGTGACCTGCTCCTGAGTGGATATACTGGTGCTTGATACCGCATTCTTCTGCAGATGCCTTTACATAGCTTACCAGCTTCTTATCCCAGTAGACAGTATCACGGTTCCAAGCCTTTTCTACCTTGCAGGTACAGCCTGCCCACGTTTTTTCCTCGCAGGATTTTACGATAGCCAGTACCTTTTCAAGTACCTTTGGATCTTCGTGACGTGAGTCGAACGAAAAGTCGAAAAAGTCGGGTACGCAGGTATGTACGCAAGGGTGGCATACAACCTCGCCCGTTGTGTAAACAAGGTCGCTGTAGCCGAGCTTGTCGATTTCCTCGTGCAGATAGCACAGAGCCTGTGAAGCGGCAAAGAATGCGTCACGGCGCTTGGGCATCGGGAATGTGCCTGCATGGGTCGTCTGTCCGTAGAACTTCAGCCTGTAGTTGAACATACCCAGTACACAGTCAACAACGCCTATATCGTTTCCTGCATCTTCAAGGATAGGACCTTGCTCGATGTGAGTTTCAAACATATACATATATCTGTCGGGTGACAGGCGGTACTTCTTGTCGCCCTTGAAGCCCGACTTGTCAAGCGCTTCACCGAATGTCGATGTATTGTCAAGGATACTCTTTGAATTCATCATATCCTCATACTTGAACTTGCATTTGATATCTTCGGGCAGATAATCGTAGCATACGATACCCGAACACATCATAGCGGGCGGATACAGCGAGCCTTCCTCGTTTGTCCATATCATAGCGGTGAGAGGATGCTTATGAGGGATGTTCTTCTCGTGTACTGTTTCAAGCACCTCCATAGCCGACATAACACCGAGTATACCGTCATAGTTACCGCCGTTTTTTACCGAGTCGCAGTGAGAAGCCATTACGATACGCTTTGCGTCGGGGTCTGTGCCGGGGAGCGTTGCGTAGATATTAGCAACATCATCTATCTCGATCTCTGCGCCGATAGCCTTCATACGCTTGATGAACTCGTTACGGGCCATAATAGCCTCGGGCGAGAGCGAGTAACGTGTGATACCGCCGTGGCCTGCATCACCGAATTTGCTGAAAGTGGAGATCTTATCCTTCATTCTGTCTAAACTGCATTCATACATTTTTACGTCATCCTTTCCTTTGTAAACAAAACGGCGCAGAACTTTCATCGTCCTGCGCCGTTGCGGTACTTGTTTTTTCTTTACCTGTATTGTACTACCGAAAAGCAGTAAGGTCAACCGGTTTTACATGGTTTTGTGCTATAGCACAAGCACGTTTGTGCAAGTTTAGAATTGATAACTTGCAAAATGCGGTTATAAGATAACGTTATGATGCGGATTTTCAGCGATTATTTGAAATCGCTTTATAAACAAAATGCAAAAAGCTGTCCGTTTGAGACAGCTTTTGCGATGGCTATATAAAATTGGGTATAGAAATTTCTGAATTATTCTGCAAACATAGGTGTTGAGAGGTAACGGTCGCCTGTATCGGGGAGAAGAACAACAATGTTCTTGCCCTTGTTCTCGGGGCGCTTAGCAAGCTGTGTAGCCGCATATACAGCCGCACCGGATGAGATGCCGACAAGTAAGCCCTCTTTTCTTGCAAGCGTTCTGCCTGTAGCGAATGCGTCCTCGTTCTCGACTGCGATTATTTCATCGTAAATCTTGGTATCAAGCGTTTCGGGAACAAAGCCTGCGCCGATACCCTGTATCTTATGAGGTCCTGCTACACCCTTTGAAAGCACGGGCGAGCCTGCGGGTTCAACCGCAACTACCTTTACATTCGGGTTCTTGCTCTTGAGGTACTTACCTACGCCTGAAACCGTACCGCCTGTGCCTACGCCGGCTACGAAGATGTCAACCTTTCCGTCTGTATCTTCCCATATCTCAGGACCGGTTGTATTGAAGTGAGCGGTGGGGTTTGCGCTGTTTGTGAACTGGCTGGGAATGAATCCGCCCTCGATCTGCTGTGCAAGCTCCTCTGCCTTTGCGATTGCGCCTTTCATACCCTTTGCGCCGTCTGTAAGTACAAGCTCCGCACCGTATGCCTTGAGCAGATTACGGCGCTCAACGCTCATGGTTTCGGGCATTGTGAGGATTATTCTGTAGCCCTTTGAAGCGGCTACAGCGGCAAGTCCTATACCTGTGTTACCGCTTGTAGGCTCGATTATAACTGCGCCGGGCTTGAGTGCGCCCTTAGCTTCGGCATCGTCTATCATAGCCTTTGCGATTCTGTCCTTTACGCTTCCTGCGGGGTTGAAGTATTCGAGCTTTGCGTAGATGTTTGCGGGAAGCTCGTTCAGAGCTATGTAGTTGTTGAGCTTTAATATGGGTGTGCCGCCTATAAGGTCTGTGATCTTGTCAAATGTTCTCATTGTAATTTTCTCCTTTTCGATTCATAATCTGTTATACTTTAAGTCAAATTTTCGCCTGTTATTCTGTCGGTATAAAACCGTGTGTTGCAGTTGCAACAAAAGTATATCTGTCTTACTTTGAAGATGCTGCTAAAATCAACATCGGAAACCGCTGATATATCTTGTCATATTCTTGTTCATATCCTTACCTCGTTTTCGGTTCGGTTTAATCTCTAAAAGCCTATCGACTTTGTAGGCTTTATTATATCACTGCTTTCGGCATTTGTCAAGAGGGTTTTGAAAAATTTTTCAAAAATATGCAAAATGAATGGAGCTGGTTTTTTGAGGGAGCTTGCGGAATTGGCGGTGCCGGCAAGAGCGATAAGGTGATAACGGGAGGGCAAGCAAGGCGTTACCGGAGCGATGCAAACAAAAAAATCCGCCGTTAAAAAAACAGCGGATCAGACATATCTTTACATATTCAGAAAATACTCATGCACCCTTGTATCGCCGTCAAGCTCTGGGTGAAAAGCTGTCACAAGCTGATTTTTCTGTCTTGCGGCTACTATTTTTCCGTCCACCTCCGAGAGAACCTGTACATCGTCATAAGCCTTGTCGATATACGGCGCACGGATAAACGTCATAGGAATTTCTCCTATACCCTCAAACTGCGCTTCGGTATGGAAGCTGCCGAGCTGTCTGCCATAAGCGTTGCGGTTGGCAACAATAGACATTGTCTGCAGGTGCTGTGCGCTGTCGTTAGAGATAGACTTTGCAAGCAGGATAAGACCTGCGCAAGTGCCGTAGACAGGCATACCGCTTTCAATACGGCTCTTTATGCCGTCAAAAAGATCAAGTTCACGGAGCAGTTTTCCCTGCACCGTGCTTTCACCACCGGGAATTATAAGGCGGTCGAAGCTGCGGTCAAGATCCTTTTTCTGACGTATCTCAAAGCTGTCTGCACCGAGCTTTGAGAGAATTTTTTCGTGTTCCGCAAATGCGCCCTGAAGCGCAAGAACTGCTACTGTCATTAGTTGTGTCCTTTCGGCTGAGTTATAAAATAATATGATTTTCTGTGTTTTTTCATATTATTTGAGTAAACAGCAAAATTCCGTGTTATATTTCGGGAGGGGCAAGTAAGGCATGGATGCCTTAATTCGCGTGCCAAAAGTTTTGCAGGACGCAAAACCATACAAGCACGCATACACCCTCCCCTACAAATATTAGTATAGATAGAAGACTTAAAAAGCGGAATGTCCGGATAAACCGGGCGAATTGTGTACGCTGTAGTTTTGTTTCATATATCGTTTATCCCCGACCGTCCCACTAATCTTAGCTATGTCCCAACCTTTAAAAAGGTCGGAATTACCGGCGGCGGTTCGCCGCAAAGGTCGGAATTTGAAGCGGCACATTGCCGCAAAGGTCGGAACAGTCAGCGGCGACCCGCCGCTAATCGCAATAAGTTCAAATATCGTTTATCTCCGACCGTTCCACTAATCTCAGCTATGTTCCAACCTTTAAAAAGGTCGGAATGGTCAGCGGCGACCCGCCGCAAAGGTCGGAATTTGAGGCGGCACATTGCCGCAAATCGCAATAAACCCAAATATCGTTTATTCCCGACCGTCCCACTAATCTTAGCTATGTTCCAACCTTTAAAAAGGTCGGAACAGTCGGCGGCGACCCGCCGCTTTATTTGCCTCGTTCTGCCATGAGGAGAGCAATTTCCTGTTCGTTTATGCCGACCATAGCTTCACCGAGATCCTCCGACAGCTCTGCGATCATCTTAGCGTCAGTGTAGTTTGTAACGGCCTTTACGATAGCGGCGGCTCTCTTTGCGGGGTTGCCCGACTTGAAGATACCGCTTCCTACGAATACGCCCTCAGCACCGAGCTGCATCATCAGTGCCGCATCAGCAGGAGTTGCGACACCGCCTGCGGCGAAGTTTACAACGGGGAGCTTGCCGTTTTCCGCAACATACTTTACAAGCTCATAGTCGACTTGAAGATCCTTTGCGGCCTGGTAAAGCTCGTCCTTCGACATAGATGTCAGCCTGCGGATCTCCTGCTGCATCATTCTCATATGCCTTACAGCCTGTACAACGTCGCCTGTACCGGGCTCGCCCTTTGTTCTTATCATAGAAGCGCCTTCTGAGATACGGCGGAGCGCCTCGCCTAAGTCCTTTGCACCGCATACGAAAGGCACGTTGAACTTTGTCTTGTCGATGTGATACTTGTCATCTGCAGGAGAAAGAACCTCGCTCTCGTCAATATAATCTATCTCGATAGCCTCAAGTATCTGTGCTTCAGCAAAATGACCGATACGGCACTTAGCCATAACGGGAATTGTAACTGCGTTCTGAATGCCCTTTATCATAGCAGGGTCGCTCATTCTTGCAACACCGCCTGCGGCTCTTATATCTGCAGGGATACGCTCAAGCGCCATAACTGCGCAAGCGCCTGCCTCCTGTGCTATTCTTGCCTGCTCAGGCGTTGTAACGTCCATTATTACACCGCCCTTTAACATCTGGGCGAGGTTTTTGTTAAGTTCATATCTTTCGTTTGACATAGTTGAAAACTTCCTTTCCTGTCGGGTATTATTGTTTTACTTTGCTAAGCGCATTTGTCCAGACTGCTAAATAATAATCTCTTGTTTATTTAATGGGGTTTGGGGCGCAGCCCCAATGCGGGTTGTCAGTCGTTGGTGTCGCTGCGTCGTGCAGCGACTGTGTGCGACTGACTGCAAGCATCCTTGCTTGGTGAGGGCGGCAGCCCCACACTCAGCCCCTTCCACAAGTATTATTACAATACCTATTGTATATCCCGACAGCCCCTGTTGCAATTCAACAGTTTCAACTGAGTTTTCAACATTTTTTGTTTATTATAATCTTTTTACATAAACCTTACATACATTTTTTATTGACTTTTCACAAACGCTTTTGAACAACAAATTTACAGTATATTACATCGCCGTCAAAATAGCAGGAATAAAGCCTATTGAACTTATCGGTTTTGGTGATTGTGTAGAAAAGAAAGAATCTATGCACCTATCTGATAATTATAAACGGAAATGAAGGTTCAAGTGGTGGCAAATGCTACGGGAGAGGCTTGCCCCTCCCGAATCGGTTTTGGTGATTATGCGCATATCCGATCGTTCTGTCACAGATATCCGCCGATAACGTAATCTCGACAAAGCAGAGGCAAAAAGAACGGCGAATTGTCAGCGGCAACCTGCCGCATCAACACAATAACTGCTTCCTCAATCCCTCCAGTATCTTCTTCTCTCTGCGTGACACCTGCACCTGCGTCATTCCCAGTATTTCTGCCGTTCTGCTCTGCGTACATTCCTCGCTGTAACGCAGTATTATCAGCCTGCGGTCTATCGGCTCAAGACGGGAAACAAGCTGTCGCAGTGCCATTCTGTCAAGCGCTTTCGGCTGTTCAGGCTCAACGGGCAGGTCGAAACTGCCCTCGTCGTTTTCCTCATCGTCATAACTGCTTAATGAAACAGGCGGGAGCGAAGCCCCAAGCGCAAGCGATGCTTCTTCGGGCGTTATCCCGAGCTTTTCCGCCAGCACCGAAATATGCGGCTCTTCGCCGTTTTTGATAAGCTCGTCACGGAGCCTGCAAATTTTCAGCGACAGCTCTTTTAAACTGCGGCTCACCTTTACCGTACCGCCGTCACGGAAAAGCTGTTTTATTTCCCCCATGATGACCGGTACCGCATACGTTGAAAACTTCAGCCCCCTGCTTTCGTCAAAATTGTTGCCTGCCTTTACAAGACCGACACAGCCTGCCGAAAACAGTTCGTCATATTCTATCCCCCGATTTCTGAATCTGCCGGCTATCGAATGCACCAGAGCGAAATGCTCCGTGATGAACGAATTGTCCTTGTCGGCGCTCATTTAAGCACCCTTTTTTCAAAGCGGAACGTGAGCGTGACCGTTGTGCCTTTTCCTACCTTTGACGATACCTTTACCTTATCGCAACAGCTTTCCATAACCGCAAAGCCAAGTCCGCTCCGCTCAAGTTCAGGCTTTGTTGTAAACAGCGGTTCCATCGCCTTTTTCACATCTTCTATGCCACAGCCCTTGTCGGTTATCTTTATGTATACTTCTTCATCTTTTATACGGGCGGTTATATTTATAACGCCCACCGTTTCACATTCCGAATAAGCGTGTACCACACAGTTCGTCACCGCCTCTGAAACCGCCGCCTTGACGCTCCCCAGTTCGTCAACTGTCGGGTCAAGCTGGGAAACGAAAGCCCCTACAGCCGCCCTCGCATAGCTTTCGTTTCGTGACAGGGCAGGGAACGACAGCTTAACATAATTTTCGCACTTCATTTTTTATCCTCCGTATTTTTACCGCTTATTATAAGTCGTGACAAGCCTGCCACCTGTATTATCCTGCGTACCGACGGCGACGGATTCTTCACTGCCACACCGCCGCCGAACGATTCCATAATGCGTTGCCTGCCGAGTATAAGCCCTATACCCGAGCTGTCCATAAATGATACGCCGGACATATCCAGAATAAGCATAGACGGCATAAGCCGCTCAAGCTCTGCGTCGATCCTTATTCTTATTCCCGATGCTTCAAAATGCCCGATTTCTCCGCTTATGACAGCGGTTATTCCGCCGTTTCGCTTTATTATCTCAACTCCGGCACCCGTAAAAACTCCCCCTTTTTCTTGTTGCGTTATGCTTACAGCTTGTATTTTATACCCATGCTTGTGAAAAACGTGTCGTAACAAGGGCGGAAATCGGCACTTTAATTTGACAACGGCAAGTTAAATATGTTATAATAATCGTAATTGTAAAACAAAATGGGGTATAAGACGCAAAAAAAGCGTAACACAGCCCATAACATAGATACGAGGAGATTTTATGCAGACAAAAACAGTATGCAGATTTGCACGCATTCCCAGGACCGTATGCCTTATAGCCTTATCTGCGGTGATATTTACCGGCATACTTGTCCTTATGGTATTTGCGCTTGCACTTACCGCAAACGGCATGATAACACTGCCGTCCGCATTTATACGCATAATAGGAAAGGGCAGTATTTTCGTATCCGACCTGTCTGAATATACGATGCTGTTTTTCGGAGCGGCAAGCCTTTTCTTCGGGCTTGGGCTGATACTTCTGAGCGTAGCGAGAATATGCCCCTTTGCCGCATCTTTTGTCTACAGACTTTTTTCAAAGACTAAAGAATGAAGCTGAAAGATCATATCCGTTTCCGCCATATCCGTGTGCAGAAGCTGACGGCGGTTCAGGTGCTTATCCGCATATTTTTCCTGTGCGGAGCGATATGCCTTATCGCTATGCTTATGTTTGCGCTGATAATCGACAAGGACTACCGCAGTAATGTAAAACACGGGAGCGGGAGCTTCCCGTTTACGCAGTTCCTTACTGTCGAAACAACGGATATTCCGGTATATATAACACGTTCTTCGGACGAACTGATACACGTTTCGTATGTCAGCGATACGGAGGTTGATATTTACGAGGACGGCGGACGGCTTATAGTCGAGCAGGTGCCGAGCCTTGTGATAACGCTGTTCACCCGTGAGCAGTTCAGCTACAGGATTGAAATACAGCTTCCCGACAAGCCCTTTTCAAACCTTAACCTGTACACTGCGTCATCCGACCTGCATTGCTGTGCGGTGAGCGGATATATGGTGAATATAAAATGCAAGAGCGGAAGCGCCGATATAGAAAGGCTGTCCTGCTCGGGAACGCTCGGCATCGACTGCGACAGCGGTAAAATAAATATGTATATAGACGAATTTTCGGGCGGAAGCCTTGTCAATTCCACAGGCACAGTGGATATTGATTTTGCAAAGGACGCAGACACGGTCATTTCGCAGGGAACACGTTGCTATATAAACGGCCTTGCGGCAGTGAGCGACGGCAGAGCCGCCGAGGATGACGATTTAGCCGTAACCTCGCCTTCGGGCAGAGTAAGAATAAATACAAACGTAAAACGTTAAATTAAAAGCGGCAGTGCCGCAATATGAAAGGATAAGCCTTATGAATAACGTAAAACAGACATTCACCATCACCATCCCCTCAAAGACAGGCTATATGGATCTTACCGAGGATGTAATGGAGTGCGTACGCAGAGCCAATATCAGAAACGGTATCATATCAATTTCTTCAATGCACACCACTGCGTCGGTGTTCACCGCAACAAATGATATTGAAGCGCTGAACGGTTATCTCAAATATTACGAAAAGGTATCCACCCTTGCCGAAGAACCGCTCAGAGCGGCAATCTGCCACCAGCTTGCAGGCGGCTCGGTAGTTACCGCTATCTGTGACAGCGAGATTTCGCTCGGTCTTACACAGTACATAATATATATGGATTTTGACGGTGAACGTGAAAAGACAGTAGAAATAAATATAATCGGAGAATAAGATGATCTCAGTAGTTATACCTGCCTTCAACGAGCAGGAAAACATACCTGCCGCTGCAGAAAGGCTCGGCAGTATATTAGCGCCGCTGTCCGACTATGAGCTGATATTCGTTGACGACGGCTCAAAGGACGGAACGTGGGAGCTTATAAAACAGCTCGGAGAAACGGACGAGCATATAAGGGGACTTCATTTTTCGAGAAATTTCGGCAAAGAGGGAGCCGTTTTTGCGGGACTTAAAGCTGCAGACGGCGATTGCGTTGCGGTGATTGACTGCGATTTACAGCATCCGCCGGAGCTTCTTGAAAAGATGTATGCCGCATGGAAAAACGGTGCGGAGGTCGTAGAGGCGGTCAAAGCGTCAAGAGGCAAGGAGGGCATAATATACAAGCTCTTTGCAAAGACCTTCTACCGTATGATGAAGAACAGCTCGGCTATCGACCTTGACGGCGCAAGCGATTATAAGCTGATGGACCGCAAGGTTGTCAATGCACTCAACGAAATGCCCGAAAGGCTGACGTTCTTCCGTGCGCTTTCAAGTTGGGTAGGCTTCAGGACAGAGCGTGTCGAATTTGACGTCGCACCAAGAAACGCAGGCAAGACAAAATGGTCGTTCAGAAAGCTGTTCAGATACGCTATAAGTTCGATAACCAGCTTTACAAACGTGCCTATGCAGATAATCACCTGGTCGGGAGTGCTGTTCTTTATATTTGCCGTGATACTGGCTATACAGACCCTTGTCAACTTCTGTACAGGAAAGGCGGCAGACGGCTTTTCGACCGTAATACTTCTTCTGCTTATAATAGGCAGTATACTTATGCTCGGTATCGGCATTATGGGATATTATCTCAGCAAGATATACGAGGAGATAAAGCAGCGTCCGAGATATATAGTCAGTGAAGAATCAGGACGCAGACAAAGATGCGAGGACAATAAATAATGGCAAATTTCAGAGAAAAAATGCTGTCATTCAGACACTTGTGCTATAAGAACGGTTATTTGTTTGCGGCGTTTCTTATCCCTGTTATACTGATGGGTATAGCTTATATATCGTTCGGAATATATCCGTTTGGCGGAAGGTCGGTGCTGTCGCTTGACCTTAACGCACAGTATGTTTTCTATTTCGACTATGTGCATGACGTAATAGGCAACGGCGAGAGCCTTATGTACTCGTGGAGCAGAAATCTGTCGGGCGAGTTTATGGGCATAATCGGCTATTATCTGGCAAGCCCGTTCAATATACTTGTATGGATATTCCCACGCAGTATGATAACCGAAGGCCTGCTTACAATGATGCTCGCAAAGTTCGGTGCGTGCGGTGTTACCTTTGCGCTTTTTGCACATAAGTCGCAGAAGCTGTCAAAGACAACGGCGGCCTTATTCGCTCCGATGTATGCCTTGTGCGCATATATGATAGTGCAGACAATGGACCCTATGTGGCTTGATTGCGTTATCGCACTTCCGCTTATCTGCTGGGGTATAGATTCGCTGATAAAGGAAAACCGCTTCAGACTGCTCATAGGCTCGCTTGTCTATGCGTTCGTATCAAACTTCTACATAGGCTTTATGGCGGCAATCTTCTCGGTGCTGTATTTTATCTGCCGCTATTTTTCGCTTGAAACATATGCCGGCAACACAGGAATTAACATCGCAAAAAAATTTGTTACAAAAGGTGCGTTTTTCGGAATATGCGGAATAGTTTCCGCTATGATGAGCGCATTTATGATACTGCCTGTATATAATTCACTTCAGAACGGCAAATTCAGCTTTACCGAGCCGGATTATTCACTTGTTAATAATTTTAACCTTATAGATATAGCAAGAAAGCTGTTCCCCAATACCTACGATACGGTAAGAATGGAGGGTCTGCCGGCGCTGTTCTGCTGTTCGCTTGCCCTTGTGCTTGCGGCGGGATTTTTCTGCTCGGGAGCATTTAAATTCAAGCAGAAAATTGCGGCAGGTGCGCTTATAGGCTTGCTTGTTGTAAGTATGTATATCCGTCCGGTCGATATGATATGGCACGGCGGACAGATGCCCAACTGGCTTCCCTACCGCTACTCGTTTATGCTTTCGTTTATCATAGTCGCTCTTGCGGCACATTGCTTTGAACAGCTCAAAGCGGTCAGAGCGAGAACGGTCGGAGCAATTACGCTCAGTTATATTGCTCTCGTAATATACACAGAGGCACAGGATACTTTCATAACCACGCTTGACAGCGACGGACGTGAGGTGTTTGACGGTATAACCGTTGCACTTCCTGCCATAGTATTCATGGCGGTCGCAGGCATTACCGTATATGCGGCAAGGCACTATATGAAAAAGAGCGAGCTGCCAAAGACAGGCGTGATACTTGTAACCGCAGTGATATGTGCGGAGCTTTGCTTCAATGCAACAAATACGCTGACAAAAATGCACAAGGATATTACCTTCTCGACAAGGGACAGCTATCTGAGCGTTATACTTCCGCTGCGTGAAAAGGTGGAGGAGATAAAGGCGCAGGATGACGGCTTCTACAGGATAGAGAAAAACTTCTTCCGCTCGGTAAACGATCCTATGGCTGTAAATATGTACGGCCTGTCGCACTCAAGCAGTACGCTGAATGCAAGAGCTATTGATATGCTCGGATTCTTCGGCTTCACGTCAAACGGCCACTATTCAAGGTTTTCGGGCAACACTCCGCTGACCTGCGATATTTTCGGCGTTAAATATATCCTTGACTGCGAGGGCGAGCTGACCGGAAATATAAAATCAGCAGACGATATAACCGTCACGGAAAACAAGGACGCATTGCCTGTAGGCTATCTTGCAAACAGCAAGCTGCCCTCACTTGAGCTGTCAAAGTATGACGTGTTCGAAAACCAGAACGCTCTGCTTAACGCAATGACCGGAGGAAACAGAGAATTCTTCACGGTATTTTCCGCAGACGGCGAGCCTTATGCCGAAAACTGCAAAAAAGGCTCGTTTGAAAATCAGCATATAGGCTTTACGGATGTAACGGGCGAAGCAAGCGTAACATATACGATAACTGCGCCAAAGAGCGGAGAGATCTATATGTTCATACCGACCGACTATCAGCGTGAGGTTTCGCTTTATGTAAACGGCTCGTACAAGGGCGTATGCTTTGAGAGCGACAATCATAATATAAAGGATCTCGGCAAGTTTGAAAAGGGCGAGGAAGTAACGGTAAAGCTCGTGCTGAAAAAGAGCGACCTTTATATCAGAGAGCCGCAGTTCGCCGTATACAATGAGGAAGCGGAAACAGCGGCGATAGCTCAGATGCACGAAAAGAATGCCGAAACAAAGGTCGAAAAGGTAAGTCAGACCGACATACGCTTTACGGTAAACGCAAAAAGTAACGATATACTGTTTACCACTATCCCTGCCGAAAAGGGCTGGACGGTATATGTTGACGGTGTAAAGACAGATTACGATACCGCACTGAATGACGCACTGATGACAGTAAAGCTGTCTGAGGGCGAACACGTTGTCGAATTTAAATTCTTTGCCGCAGGACTTGGCACAGGGCTTATACTGACGGTTATAGGCATTGCGGTATTTGTCGGAATGATTCTGATTTATCTCAAGATAAAGAAACCCGTAAAGCTGTCAAAGGCGGTAAATAATGACGAGGATATTGACAAAGATAAAACAGATGCTATAATAGAAAGCGATATATCCGAAGAATCGGAGGGCAAAGAATGATACTTGCGGTAGATGTCGGCAATACTAACATTGTATTCGGCGGTTTTGACAATAACGGTGAACTGCGCTTTATATCAAGGCTCAACACACAGGTTTCAAGAATGGAAGATCAGTATGCGATAAAGCTGAAGGATATATTATCCCTTTACGGCTTTGAAAATGCGGCTATAACCGGCTGTATCATTTCCTCTGTCGTATCACCGATAACCCCCATACTCGAAAAAGGAATAGAAAAGCTCTGTAATGTAAAGCCTATTATCGTTTCACCCGGTATCAAAACAGGACTTAATATAAAGATAGACGATCCTTCCGTACTCGGAAGCGATCTTGTATGCGGCGGCGTAGCGGCAAAAAGCAAGTACCCCACACCCTGCATATTCATAGATGTAGGCACTTGTCTTAAAATATTTGCGCTCGACAAGAGCGGAGCAATGCTCGGCGGAGCGATAGCTCCCGGTCCGAGATTATCATTCGAGGCTCTGTCGGGTAAAACAGCCTCCCTTCCTCTCATAGGCGCTGAGCCTGTCGGAAAAATGATAGGCACAAACAGCCCCGATAGTATGCGTGCCGGTGTCATCGGCGGTATCGCCTGTATGATAGACGGTATGATAGAGCGATATGAGGAGGAGCTTGGAGAGAAGGCTACAATAGTTGCGACAGGAGGCTACGCAAGCCTTATAGCTCCGCTTTGCAGACGTGAGCTTATTGTCGATCCCGATCTTGTATTAGAGGGTCTGCATATTATCTACAAGAAAAATCAGAAGAAGTAAGCGGCATTGTGGACGGAACCGACAGATGATATTTCTGCGGTTACCGGCTGTGAACATATTCTGAACGGCGGATGATATGTAAAATATACAACCCTGCGAGGTACCTGCTGACAACAGGACTTCAGCAAAGGAGATTTTTATGTCAAACACAAACAACTCATTAAAAGGCAAAATCAACACAAACACAATTATAGGTCTTGGTCTTCTGACCGCTATAGTTGTGGTTATGCAGTTCATATCAATGGGACTGCGTTTCGGAACATTCAGCATTACGCTGACGCTTATACCTATCGTAGTAGGCTCTGCACTTTACGGCTGGGGCTCGGGTGCATGGCTCGGCTTTGTTTTCGGTGTGACCGTACTGCTCACGGGTGACGCAAACCTGTTCCTTGCGGTAAACATACCAGGAACGATAATTACAGTAATATTAAAGGGCACACTCGCAGGTGCCGCCGCAGGTTTTGTGTATAAGCTGATAAGCAAGAAAAATCAGATAGCAGCCGTTATAGTATCGGCTGTAGTCGCACCTGTTGTTAATACAGGAATATTTGTACTCGGAAGCTATGTGTTCTTCTTTGATTATTTATCTGGACTTGCAGAGGGTACAAACTTATTCGTATTTATTCTGGTAGGTTTAGTAGGCATCAATTTCTTTATAGAGCTTGGTATAAATCTGGTGCTTAACCCTGCTATACTTCAGATAATCCGCATAGGCAAAAAGAACTTCGGCGGAAAGAACCAAATTATCAAGACAAAATAAAAAACGAAGGGCGAAAAAATGGACAACAATTATTTAGCCGAGCTTCTGTTCGGTGACATCAAGACAACACCTGAGGATATGTTTGCAAAATATCCCGCAAGAACACTTCCCGACAAGGCGGCTGTGACAAGATTCGCACCAAGCCCCACAGGCTTTATGCACATAGGCGGTCTGTATGCCGCACTTATTTCAATGTGTATGGCAAGACAGTCGGACGGTGTATTCTACCTTCGTCTTGAGGATACCGACAAAAAGCGTGAAATTGAACACGGAGCAGACGAGATAATCACATCTCTTGCGCAGTACGGAGTATGCTTTGACGAAGGTGCGGCGGCAGACGGAGAGGCCGAAAAGGGCAGCTACGGACCGTATAGACAGAGTATGAGAAAAGAGATATACCAGACCTTTGCAAAGGATCTTGTTAAGCGTGGTCTTGCATATCCTTGCTTCTGCTCGGCGGAGGAGCTTGACGAAATAAGAAAGGCACAGGAGGCCGAAAAAGCCGATATGGGCTATTACGGCAGCTATGCGAAGTGCAGAAATCTGTCCATTGAAGAAATAGAAGCCAATATAAAGGCAGGCAAGGAATACGTTCTGCGCTTACGCTCAGACGGCAACGCAGAAAACAAGATAACCTGCCGTGACCTTATAAGAGGCAATATCGAAATGCCCGAGAACATAATGGACGTTGTGCTTTTAAAGTCGGACGGTATCCCTACATACCACTTTGCACACGTTGTAGATGATTTTCTGATGGGTACTACCCACGTTATAAGAGGCGATGAGTGGATAAGCTCATATCCTCTGCACGAACAGCTTTTCAGAGCAAGCGGTCTTAAAATGCCGAAGTATGCTCACATTGCCCCGATAATGAAGCTGGACGGCGGCGAGAATAAAAAGAGAAAGCTCAGCAAGAGAAAAGACCCCGAGGCAAGCGTTTCGTTCTATTCAAAAGCCGGTTTCCCTGTTCAGTCGGTGCTTGAATATCTTATGACTATCGCAAACTCAAATTATGAGGAGTGGAGAATGAAGAACCCCGATGCCGATATGTCGCAGTTCAAGTTCAAGCTCGAAAAGATGCCCGTCAGCGGTGCATTGTTCGATATGGATAAGCTGGCAAGCGTAAGCCGTGACGTTATATCGAAGATGAGCGAGGAAACGCTCTTTGACGAGATAAGCGTATGGGCAAAGGATAACGATGAAAAGCTGAACGCTTATATCACAGCTGCGCCCGACAAGTTCAGAGAAAGCATAAAGCTGTGGAAATATAACGGCAAGAAGGTACGCAAGGATATAGCAAAGTGGAGCGATCTGTCCGAGATGTTCCCGTATCTTTACGGTGACGGCGTTGACGGCTATGAGTTTGACGAAAAGCTGACAGCCGACGAGCGTAAAGCATTTTTAACGGCATATATTTCGGCTTACGACCACAAGGTTGACAGCAGTGCCTGGTTTGACGGTGTAAAGGCAGTCGGCGAGCCTTTAGGCTTCTGCCCCAACATCAAGGAATACAAGGCAAACCCCGACGCTTACAAAGGCTCGGTTGCCGATGCCTGCGGAATACTCAGAGTAGCGATAACCGGCAGAAAAAATTCCCCCGACCTGTATACCATAATGCAGCTTCTCGGTGAAGAAGAAACACTGAAGCGCTTGAAAGCGGCAATGTAAAAGTGAATATAAAACAATACGCACCTCATTTTGAGGTGCGTATTTCAGTCTGTTGAAACGTTTATTGTTATTAAAGCCACACAGTGAAATATATCACCAGCACCGCTTAAAACAATTTCCACACTGACAAGAAATTAATATTTTCGTGAGTGCATCTGTACAACTGCACTGACATTGACTCTTCAAAAAAACGCTACTAACCTGAGATATATGTACTAACCTGCGGACGTGTAGCGTTAAGCGTTCCTGCATTGACAGGATATACAATGTTCGGGTAGTTTTACGAGTTTAGCCAACACCCCAGCGGGGTAAGGGTATGGGTAAGGAAAGAGGGAGCCAAGAGGGAGAAAACCTAAGGGACAGGGTATAGGGCTGAGCACTAACCTTTGGCAAGTGCTCAATCGTTTCGCTTTGCTTCACTGCGGCAGTCCAGCGGAGCAGAACTATCGGTAGCTTGTTATCATAGATAAATACTAAAAGATATAGTAGAAGCACATCAACTACAAGACTTTTTCTATAATCTGAAATACGCACCTCGTTTTGAGGTGCGTATTTCTGTTCCCGATGTTTTGATTGCGTCTTATTGTATATATCCGAGTTCCTTTAAAGCTGTTTCAAATTCATTCTTATCCTTTACAGCTCCTATCAGATAACAGGTGTTGTTCTGAAGTCTTGAATTGACGGTAATGTAATCCGAGCCTTCCGTATAGCATATAGTAATGCCCGGTGCGGCATTTTTTCCGTCGCTTGTTATTACGGATATAAAAATCCTGTTTTTTCCGAAGCTGTTATCACGGTTGAAGCCTTGAATCCTGTATTCCTTGCCGTCAAGCGTCAAGGTTCCGTCCGCATATTCCCTGCCATATATGTTGCGTAGGATTTTTGCGTTTACGCTTACGGTCTTGTGCGGTAATTGTTCGTACATATCAACGCTGTAGTCATTGTTAATATCAACAAAATCTCCCGTACAGCTTATTTCTTTTACTGTTTCCGTGTTACTGTAGTTGATGATATTCTGTTCTTCAAGAACATTTTTCAGACTCTCGCTGTCGGTTGCAGGTCCTGCCCACATTGAACTGTCAGAGGAGTTTTGCGACTGCAATACGGTAATGATTGCACTGCCTGTTCCCTTTTCCAGCTTAACATTTACATCAAATGAGCCTTCGTTGTTAAGCGAATGGATATTTATCACAGAGCCTCGTGAGCTTGCGGAATCAAGAGCATACTCCGTATCGCCTACTGCAATTTTTCCGCTTGCGCCTGTCACACCAAAAATGTTTCCGGTTAAAGTTGCGTCTATGCTGATTTCTTTGTGTGGCAGATTGTCAAAATCCGGATTGTCGCTGTTTAACAGACTTATATCGGCAAACGTGCCGTTAATTTTGATAGCTTCCGATGTGCCGGTAAACAGAACTACCGTTGCCGCCCCCAGAATAACAATGATTATAAGACAAAGTGCTATGATGATTTTTTGAAACTTTGACATAAAATTACCTCCGATTTTTTTAAATTATTTTTAATATGAGTTGCTTGCTTGTTTATTATCATAATATCATATTGTATATCAAAAGTCAAGCATCGGATAGGCTGTTACGGTAAAAGCAGGTGTGACGCACTTACGGCTTGTCGAAAAATCGAAATTACAGCGCAGACAATCACAACAAAAAGCGGCACAGCCTCCGCCATGCCGCTTTAAATTCAGATCAATACTCCGACAACTCATAATTATTCGGTGTCCTGTGCCATAAACCGTCCGTTTCTTCGTAAATCTCCTTAAACGTAAACTTACGGAAATTGATTTTGCACCTTCCGCCGTAATTTGCCTCGTACACCCATATACCGTCGGTATCAACAGAGTATATCGTGACATAGTGCGGATAGCCGTACTTTATGTTGTCATATGCGAGATAGTCGCCCGGACGGAATGTATCGGTCATCCACTTCTTCAGCGCCGCCTCTGTCCAGTTTCCGTCGGAACGATTCTTTATCGTGAGGGTATTTTCGCCCGTTCCGTTTGTTTCACCGAAAAGATACTCGAACACCTCGATAGTAAATCCCGCACACTGTATGCCGGAATTATTCAGAACGTGACTTCTTCCTATAAGACAGGTACAGCCTGCCTCGTTGCCCGTTTCACAGTAGGAGTGGCAGGTACAAGGAGAGGTAAGGAGCGTGTTGTAATACTTGCCAAGCTGATAGCTGTGCCAGAAGTCATATATCTTCCTGTCCCACTTGCCTTCCATCATCTCATCAAGCCGCTTCTTGACAAGCGTTTCCATATTGTCCTGCTTGACGATTCTGAAAGTGCCTTTTGCAGTGCCTGTGAAATTGCCTTTGCCCTTTACAGTAACGGTAGCCGTTCCGACATTCACTATGTTTGAATATCCCGATATATAGTAGTCAATACCGAGAGCAAGCGTTTTGCCGTTGAATGTAACAACTGGCTGTGCGGTGACACCCTGTCCCGTATATATCTGATCCTCACAGCTTATGCTTGCAGATGATATGGCGGCAGGCGCTATCGTGAACTGCGTTTTCTTTTCCGCACCGGCATATTTTCCCTTGCCTGTGATAACTGCCGTAGCTGATCCTGCATTAGTGTTATCATAAGCGCTCAGAATATAGTCCGTTCCGCTTTTCAGCGTGACAGAGCCTATCTTCACTGTCACCGAGGGAAGCTGTGCCGTGCCGCTGTATGTGACTTTACCTATTGTGACAACAGCATTTTCAAACGCTTCAAGCTCGTTGCTTATGCCGCTGATAGTCGCTGTTCCGCCGTAATTGCCGATGCCTGTAATAACTGCGCTGACGCCTGTGGCTGATTCTGTTACAGCTACCTTATAATCCTTGTCCTGCGTTAAAAGCACACCGTCATAAATTATCGTTACGGTATAGCCCTTGCCGTCGGTTGACAGCGATAAAGACGATTTGGCATTTGCTATATCCGCCTTTGCCACATTGCATTTCACAGTGGCCTTGCCGCTGAAGTTGCCGTTTCCGCTTATTGTGAGCGTCTGCTCGCCCGCAGCGGTCGGAGCGGCAAAACTGTAGTCACTGCTTTTAAGCGTGTAATTGCCGAATTTAGCGTTTATGCCGATCTTTACATCGTCCGGAGCATACGTTCCGCTTGCAGAAATCGAGGCTTTCGAAATATCCGCCTTTGATATGGTGAAGTTCTTTGTTACAGCGCCCTCAAGGCTTCCCTTGCCGCTGACTGTCACCTGAGCCGTACCTGCATTGACGTTGTTTTTATAGGAAAGCGTGTAGTGAGTGCCTTCCTTAAGCGTCACATTACCGAGCCTTACATCAACGGCGGATTTTACCGCACTTCCCGTAAACGTTGCGTTCTTCACGGCTATCTCCGTACTTGAAATATCCGCCTTTTCTATAGGGAATGTTACCGTCCTGCTTCCGCTGAGATGGTTTTTACCCGTGACAACCACGCTTGCCGTTCCGATATTGACGTTGTCCTTGAATGACAGGGTATAGTCGCTGTTATTTATAAATTGATAGTTGCCGTAGCTTACAACAACGTCGGGTCTTACCTGTACACCTGTAAATACCGTATCGGGTACGGTTACCTCAACGTCATTTATCGCTCTTGCGGTGATTTTGAAGGTCTTTGATACACTGCCCGAATAGTTTCCCTTGCCTGTCACGCTGAGAGTTGCCGTTCCCGGTTCGGTGTTGTTTTTGTAGCTTACGGTAAAGTCCGTTCCGTTTTTCAGCGTCCTGCCGCCGACTTTAACCGCAGGCACAGGCTTTATCACACTTCCCGTATAGACCTTGTTTCCTGTTCCCGATACGGCTGTGGCCGATATTCCGAGCTTCTTTATTGTAAAGGTCTTTTTTACGCTTCCGCCGTATATGCCTTTTCCCGTTATCGTGATTGTTCCCGTGCCTGCGTTTACGTTATTCGAGTAGGCAACGGTATAGTCGGTATTCTTTTTAAGCGTTGCGTTTCCGTATTTTACCGTTACCGCAGGGCTTAGCGTCGAGCCGTTGTATGTGAGCGAGTTGTTATATGTAATAACTGCGTTTTTTATCGGCTTAGCGTTTATCTTGAATGTAACGCTTCTCGTTCCGCTGAGCTTTCCCTTGCCCTTAACCGTAACGGTTGCCGTACCGATTTTCGTGTTATTTTTATAACTCAGCGTATAATCAGTACCGTTTTTAAACTTATAGTTATTATACTTTACCGTAACGGCAGGTTTTTGCGCCTTACCGTTATAAGTCACTGACGGTACGGTGATTTTCAGCGTAGAAACAGGCCTTGCCGTTATGCTGAATGTCAGCGAACAGCTTCCGCTGTAGTTGCCTTTTCCTTTGATATATACCTTCGCAGTACCCTTGTTTACGTTATTCTGATATGTAAGCGTGAAGTCCGTTCTGTTTTTCAGTGTCGTTGTTCCGTTCTTGATTTTCGGAACAGGCTTTATCTGCGAGCCGGTATAATACTGCGAGGCGATTTTATAAAAAGTACACTGCTTGTATATTATGGCAGGCTTGATTGTGAACGAACGCTTTACTGTTCCGCTGTAACTGCCCTTGCCTTTTATAATAACATAAGCCGTTCCTGCGTTTATATTATTCTGATAGCTTACCGTGTAATCTTTTCCGTTTTTCAGCGTTTTATTCCTGTATTTTACCGTGATCGACTGTGTCTGCGCCTTACCCGTATAGGTCTTTGTCGTCAGCCCCGAAACTTTGCAGTTTGTTACCGCCGCAGCGTCTGCACTGCTTCCCGTAAAACAGCAGACGGCAGCCGCACAAAGCAGAGCGCATACAAATGCCGTAAACCATTTTACCGCCGTTATATATCTGCTTTTTGCCGTTGCCGCCATGATATTTGCCTTTCTCAGTGTCTGTTATCTGAATTCGATGTCATTCGGACCGCAGACTATGTTGCATTTGCCGTACTCCGCCGATGTTGTGGTGGTAAAGCTGTTGAGATTTATCCTTACGTTAGGATAAACGCACTTTGTCACCTGTACCGACAGCGTTTCCTTAGCATTGATTATTTTCTGTATTTCTTCTATCCTCGTTCTCAGAGGCTTCTTATCCATTCCCTTTTGCACCTTGAGCCTTATCGCAGATGAAATATACGCTTCCTTATCTGCGTCAAGATGTTCGCCGTTCCTCTTCTTTTCCTGCAGGAATTCGATAGACGTGTTTATTTTTTCTATGTACTCATCGATTGCGGTACACTGCTTTTCGAGCGAATCCATCTCAAGCAGGAGGTTTGTGGTGCTTCCTACCGATATTATAGTAGGCGTATAGCTCTTGTTACCGAGCTGTGCCACCGCAAATTTTCCCATTACACTGCAATCTCCGCCCACAAGCGCACCGGGGTTCTTGGTGCAGTCAAGGTCGCCCTCTATCTTTATCCGACATCCGACAAGCGACGTGCTGGTAAGGTTTCCTCTTGTGGTTATGGTATCGTTTTCTCCGAAAGCAATATTGATATTGCCGTACTGCGACTGTATGGTGCTTGCAAAAACTCCGTTCTTGACGGTTATATCGCCCTGTGCGGTAAGTGTAGCACCGGTCACCATTCCCGATACGGTTATGGTTTTTCCTGCCGTTACCGAAAATCCCTCCTGCACACTGCCCTTGATGACAACATCGCCCAGGAAGTTTATATTGCCCGTCTTTACATCTATGTCGGATGAAATCTGGAACGTGGTTACAACATTGAACTTTCCGCCCATATATACAAGGTTTCCGCTTTCTGCGGCGAACAGCTTGGTGCCATCTGCCGAAAGCACCGTGTTCGAACCCTGCGGTACAAGCGGAGGTCTGCCCGGACGTGGAGCAATCACCTGACCGTATACGTTCATACCCTCCTCGCCCTGCGTTTCGGGTACTATTTCGCATATAAGGTCATTTACTCTTACGTTTACTATAAGCCCGAGGTCACGATAGTCAACACTGCCGTCCTCCAGCTTTCTCGGCACCAGCTTCTTGTCTGTATCAAAAAGATTATTTACCCTGCCGTTTTCGCCGTCAACCGCCGCATATCCGCTCGCTACCGTGAAGATCTTGTCGTATAACTTATTTGCCGCTATTTCCTCAAGAAGTTCCTCGTCTATTCCGTATACAACGTGCTCGTCCTTGAGTGCCTGCCGCATAGCTTCCACTGTTATATCCTTGCCGGAAAACTGCGGTGAAAATACGCACATATTCGCTTCCAGGTGGTTGTCGCTTACAACCACCTTTACCGATGCGTCTACATTCAGCGTAGGATTGTTTTCCTGCGGGCGTTGCATAGTCTTATTGTTAAGCTCGATGCCGTCAAGTGACGCAGTAGCTTCTTTTTCAAGTTCTATAAGCTCCGACATGGATATATCCGCCATTTTTTGTCTTTCCGTCTTTTCCATCGGTGTACCTCCCTGTCGTAAATCTATCGTGTCAATCGTGTCTGTCGTGTCATATAGTCTTGTTTCCCTTAAGACTTGACATTATCTCAAGCGAGCCGTCCGACGCATTGAACGATACCGTTCTGCCGTAGTTAAGTCCCGTGTCGGATGCGATTATCGGTACTCCGAGCTTTGCCAGCGCTTTTTTGGTGGCCTCAACGTTACGGTCGCCTATAGACATAGCAGGTGTTGTGGTAGCAAACATATTCGCTCCGCCTGCTATTTTTGCGGTTATTCTCGATGCCGCCGCACCGTTTTTTATCATGCTTTCATATAGAAGCTGTATGCCCGTATCGGCAAACTTGAATTTGTTCTTGTCATTCGGTATAGCGCTGCTGTCAGGCAGCATTATATGCGCCAGTCCCGCTATGCCGAGCACTTTGTCTATCATACATATCCCGACGCAGCTGCCAAGAGCATAAGTCACCAGTACATCCGGCGACTTGCACAGCTTCTGGTCGGAGATCCCCACGATTATCTTGTTCACTGGTCTTCAACCCCCAGTTTCCCAAGCAGAGTTCTCAGCGACTCTACCGTAGGTATAAGAAGCATATCGGATTGTATCTCAACTGAATCAATCAGAAATTGTTCGCTTATCATGAGTACCCTTTCATACGCCTCGGAAAGCTCCGTTGCAGGAACCGTCATTATAGCTCCGAGCATATCCGTTGTAAGCGCAGGTACCGACATATCAATGGTCATACCGCTGAGATTTGCGATAGCATTGACATAACTTCCACCCATTATATTTCCTATTTCGCTCAGTACCGATATATCATCGGCGTTAAGCTCATACAGCGAAAACGAGCGTTCGCCCATAAGACCCGTTACGATAGTTTTCGCAAACGCTTCTTCAAGCAGGAACATTATCATTCCGTCTGCGTCGCCCTTAAGCCGTATCAGTATTCCTACCACCAGCTTGTCGGGAGAGCCGAGCGACTCTATTGCGTCAGCTACGTCCATAAGCCTTACCTGAGGCACCTGCATATCTATGCTCCTGCCAAGAAGCTGTGACAGTGCCGTTGCGGCATTACCCGAGCCGATATTTCCTATTTCCTTAAGCACATCAAGCTGTACCGGGCTTAAATCATCGTAACTGTTTATCATAATAGACCTCTGAAATTATTAATCTTATAGCTGTATATAACCGCACAGCCTGCCGGCATATCTACCGACAGACCCACGGTTAAAATTCAGGATTGAAGCATCGTGCTTTATCCCCTTAAGTTATTGGTTATACGCTCCAGCTCATCGGCTGTCTGTACGACCCTTGCGCTCATCTGGTATGAACGCTGTGTTTCGATAATGCGTACCATATCGCCTGCAATATCCGTATTGCTGCGTTCGAGTGCCATTCTTATCTTGTCGATACTCCTGTCGGCAACCGCCTCTCCCGACCTCTCTGTAGCAGTCATCTTGTTACTGCCGAGAAGTTCGAGTCCAAAGTTGTTGTCGAATGTGTACACACCTATCATTTTTGCAAGCGCCTCATAGTCCGGCTTGCTCGTACCTTCTATAAAGGGAACTGTAATGTGGTTTCCCTCATAGTCAAGCACAAATTCTCCGTTTGCGCTTACAAGCTCCCAGTGGTCGCCTATCTGCGACATCTGGAAATCGCCCGCTCTTGTGTAGTTTACATCGCCGTACTTATCCATTACCGCAAAGAAGCCTTCTTCTGTCGGTATGGCAAAGTCAAGGTCGTTATCGGTATATGTAAATACGCCCTCGCTGTACATAAGCTGAGTGCTATGCACATATTCGCCGTGACCCGTCTGCCAGTCAGGCTCCGTATTTCTCTGTACCGTGTAGATACAGTCCGCAAAGCTCGGACGGGAAGCCTTGAAGCCCACCGTATTCACGTTTGCAATGTTGTTTGAGTAAACGTTAAGTCCTTCCTGCTGTGCAATAAGGCCCGTCTTACCCGTGTAGAATGCAATGTTCATGACATATCCTCACATCCGGTCATTTTACAGCTTGATTATCTCGCTTGCCGCTCTGCCGTTGATAGTATCCATACACTTCAGCACAGCACTGCTTGCTTCAAATAATCTCTGCGTTTCCATAAGAGAAGTAATCTCCTTGTTTGCGTCAACATTTGACTTTTCAAAACAGCCCTGGATAATATCATACTTCTCGCCTTCGGGTATCGTCATATCCCCGTCATAAGAAAACAGGTTGTTTCCTACCTTTGTAACGTCTGCGTTTTCGGGTATGTAGCTGAGCCTCAGCCTTTCTATTACCTCGCCGTTTTCGTTCAGGATATTGCCCTCGTTGTCAACAATGAAATCATCGTTTCCGATATATATCTCACCGTTCTGACCGAGTACACGTCCGCTGTCGTTAAGGCATAAATAGCCTTCACCGTCAAGCTCAAACTGACCGCACCTTGTCTGATATACATTTCCGTTAGTACCCTGTATATTGAAATACACGTTTCCCTGAATACCTATATCAAACGGGCTTTCGGTAAACTCAAAACTGCTCTGCTCAAGGTTGCTCTTGCTTGTATCAACATACGTCTGCACGAATTTGCCGCTTGTCTTTCTGCGGTTGCTGACAAGTATAAGCTCCTCCTGGAAGGTGTTCATTCTTATCTCGTCCTTCTTGTAGCCCGCCGTGTTGATATTCGTAAGATTGTTCGAGATAGCGTCAAGCGACCTCTGGTGGTTAAGCATGGATTGCGTCAGATTGTAAAATGCTCTCTGCAAGTTTTTTCACCTCCTTTCGTAAAGCGTGTTTTTCCGTATTATAAGCGAGCCGGTAAACCTCCGACCCCTTGATTATATCATATCAGTTTTCACATAAATATGCAAGCCTTTCAGCCGTTTATATAGCTTTCCAGCTTGTTTTTGAGCGTCAGCATAGCCTTTGAATGTATCTGGCATACTCTTGACTGCGTAATGCTCATAACCTTGGCAATCTCCGAGTATTTCAGCCTTTCGTAGTAATACATTGTCACTACCTGCTTTTCCTTTTCGGGAAGCGTGGCGACAGCGTCGGCTATCACCTGCTTTTTTTCACGCTCATACATTTTTGCGTCGGCGGTTTCGCTTGATGCCGAAATATTTTCGTCAAGATTATCCTCGTATAAAAGCTCCTCAAACGACAGCGTTATCATTCCTGCCGTATTCGCCATCAGCTTTGAAAGCTGTGCGGTGGTCATATTCATACTTTCTGCAAGCTCCTCGTCTGTCGGAGTACGGCACAGCTCGGAATTAAGTCTTGCAAAATTATCGTCAAGCTGTTTCGACAGCTTTCTGAGCGTTCTCGGAACTCTGTCCAGCTTTCGCAGATAATCAATAACAGCGCCCTTTATCCTGATACCTGCGTATGTTTCGAATTTTACATTCTTCTCGGGATCGAAGCCGTCTATAGCCGCCATAAGCGCAATAACGCCTTCGTTTATAATATCGTCGCTTTCCGCATATCCCGTGTAGATATTACGCATTGATACCGCTATCATTTTGACAAGATCCATATACATCAGTACGATTTCGTTCCTGACGTTCATATCGCCTGTCAGCCTGTATTTTTCAAGAAGCTCGTTCAGCCGCTCCTTGCTCTGCACTGCCATAGAACACTCCTTTCCCGGATATTTCCGACCGTGCGGCGTTTACATCGCTATATTGCCTATAGCCTGTATCTGTGCCGTATTGTCGATTTCGCTGTAGGACAGCACCGTTATATTCGGTATGAACTGGTCTATCAGTTTCTTGAAATATATTCTTACTATCGGAGAGGTCAGTATGATTATATTCGGTATAACATCCTTTACCTTGTCTATTTCTCCGCTTGTTATGTTGACGATTTTCTGTATAAGGTCGGGATCCATCGCAAGATAGCTTCCTGCTTCGGATTTCTTTACGCTTGCAACTATCGTATCTTCGACCTTCGGGTCAACGGTAATTACTCTCAGCGAGTTTGCCTCCGCAAAGCGTCTTGTTATGGTACGCTTGAGCGCCTGTCTTACATATTCCGTTACAATGTCAATGTCCTTAAGCGCACCTGCGTGGTCGCCAAGCGTTTCGAGGATAGTTTCCATATCCCTTATCGGAACGCCCTCACGCAAAAGCAGGCAAAGCACCTTTTCGAGATAACCGAGAGAGATAGTGCCGGGGATAAGGTCGTCGATAAGAGTTGGGTTGGTCTGCTTTATGTTGTCCACCATCGTCTTTACGTCCTGACGTGACAAAAGCTCACTGCAGTGCTGCTTGATGACCTCTGACAGATGAGTTATCATTACGGAAACCGGGTCGATAAGCGTATATCCCGCAACGTCAGCCATTACCTTCTTGTCTGCGCTTATCCACTTTGCAGGGATGCCGAACGCAGGCTCAACGGTGTCTATGCCGTCAACAGGGTTTACCACATCTCCGTTGTCAAGCGCTAAATAGTGGTCGGAAAGAATTTCTCCTCTTGCGACCTCCTCGCCCTTTATCTTTATAACATACTGGTTCGGGTTTATTTCGGGGTTGTCCGTCATTCTTACCGACGGTATTACCATACCCATATCCATCGCAAACTGCTTACGGAACATTACCACACGGTCGATAAAATGACCGCCGCTCTTTTCGTCTACAAGATGCAGAAGGCTGTAGCCGAACTCCATCTCTATCTGTTCAACATTCAGCAGCTTGAATACATTGTCAATATCCCTGTAGTAGTCATTGTCAGAGGTCGGCTGATCCTGCATCTTTGCAAGCGTTTCACGTTCAGCCTGAGCGGCAAGAGCCGCCTCTTTCTTCGCCTTTGATTTTGATAATCTCCAGCCGAATATAAACAGTGCCGCACCGACGCCGAGAAGTATCAGCTTCGGGAAGCCGGGGATAACCATAAGAGCGGCAATAACAATGCCCGCTATCATCATTACGTTAGGCTGAGAGGTAAACTGCCTTTTAATATCGGCATTGAAGCTGTCAGTGCTTGCCGCACGGGTAACTACCATACCTGTAGCAACAGAGATCATAAGTGCAGGAATCTGCGAGCAAAGGCCGTCACCGACCGTTGCCAGCGAGTAGGTGGAAAGCACAGAGTTTATATCCTGCCCGTGCATAATACCCAGTTTTTCTGTCCGGACTTTGCTTGTCCGTTTTTATATCAATTGTGCATTTTTTACACTGACATTTCCCACTTTTCGTAGGGTGAGGTTCTGTGTGCATTTTTGGTTTTGCATTCTGCAAATCCGGCACAACATTTCATAGCTTTCGTAGGGTGAGGGTCTGTGTGTGCTTAGTTGGCTTTGCGTCCTTGCAAAGCCCTTGGGCGCATACGCTAAGGCATCCTTGCCTTGCTCGCCCCTCCCGTTGCACCCAACCTATAATTCTCACAAACCTTGCAAAAGCAGTAGAACCTTAGCTTATTACTACCGCCCTCGCAAAACTCGCACTGTGTATTTTTAATATCATTTCTGAAGAGAAATTCCTTTTCGGGAGGGGCAAGCCCCTCCCCTACAAAAAATATATATGATATTAATTTCTGTTATTGTCATGTTATACTCACAACCATAGTTACAATAACCTACATAGGAAAATTATGGATGATTACAACAGTCACACAATTATTTATCGTGCAGTATTCATTAAGGCAACAACGGCAACCCCGCCGTTTCGCCATCTGTCGCCAAATTGCAACATTTCCAAAGGCGGAATTTGTTGCGGCTCACAGCCGCAAAGGCGGAATTTGCAGCGGCTCACAGCCGCAAACACCTCACTGTTTGCCTATCGTTCTCTCGGCGGCAACGTCTTATGTTGTTCCTCATATACCATCGCCAACACCTCTGCCACCGCAGTATAAAACTCTCTCGGTATCTCCTGACCTATGTCTACCGCCTCATAAAGCCCTCTTGCGAGCGGACGGTTTTCAGTGATATATACATTATGCTCCTGCGCCACTGCAACTATCCTCAGCGCCAGTGCGTCTGTACCCTTTGCCACGACAACAGGCGCTCTGTAGGCTGTCTTGCGGTCATATTTAAGAGCAACCGCATAGTGAGTAGGGTTACGGACAACCACATCTGCGGACGGCACTTCCTGCATCATACGCTGTTGTGCCATTTCCTGCTGTTTACGCTTTATCTTGCCCTTTATCTGCGGGTCACCTTCGAGCTGTTTGTACTCGTCCTTGACCTCCTGCTTTGACATCTTGAGCTTTTTCTCAAATGACCACCACTGGAAAACATAGTCTGCCGCCGCCACAAATACAAGCATAACGAATATCGTTACAATAAGGCTCATCGCCGTTTCGCTTATATATGCAACTATCTTTATTACATCTGTATCTATCAGCTTTTTGAACTCGTTTATCCTGTCCATTACCTGAAAGTACAGTATAGCGACTACTACGATTATCTCGATAAGTCCCTTCACAAGCCCTACAAGCGCCTGCATCGAAAACAACCGCTTGATACCCGTAAACGGATTCAATCTGCTGAATTTCGGCTTCATCGCCTCCATACTGAAAAGACCCTTTGTCTGAACGATTACGGGCAGTACGCTCAGTACGACCCCCACCGCCAGTATCGGACCTACGGTACAGACGCAGATTATAGCCACCTTCCAGAATACGCTCATCGCAAACTCTACGGTATTGCCCGTCTTGTCTATAGATGACATCGACTGCTCCATAAAGTTTAAAAGCATCTGGAACATATAGTTTCCGAATATCGCAAGAAATGCGAATATTCCCACCACGAAAACCGCAACCGCAACTTCCTTGCTTTGCAGTACCTCGCCCTTTTTTCTGGTATCCTTACGCTTTTTCGGGGTGGCTTTTTCGGTTTTTTCTTCGCCTGCCATTTACCCTCCTAAGAACCCATCATGCCGAGCAGACCGTAAAGGTTCTGCCACATAATGCCCATCAGCTTTTCGATGAAGTCCGACATAGGCTGAGCCATTATCAGCACCGCCGCAAGACCGATAAGCACCTTAAGCTGAATGTTCAGCGCAAAGATATGAATTGACGGTACAGCCTTCATCAGTACGCCAAGACATATTTCGGTGATAAACTCGATAGCGATAATCGGTGCGGCGAGCTTTACCGCCAGCGTAAGCACGGTCGAAAAGTACGTCACCAACGCCCACGGCACGTCCGCAGTGAACCCCGAAAATCCTATCGGAAGCGTTTCATACGATATATGAAACAGCTTTATATATGACAAGTGTCCATTCGTCAGAAAGAAATACAGAATGAACATATAGTAATAAACGTTTGCAAAAAGGGGCATCGACACACCGGTCGAAGGATCCATCGTTCTTGCCATAGACAGACCCGTCTGATAGTCGATAAGCTCACCTGCGGAAATAGTCACCGCCAGTATGAGATTCACCATAAAGCCGAGTATAAGCCCCAGTCCCAGCTCCTTCATCATATCGAACAGCATCATGAATATGCCGGTCGGCTCATATTTTATATTCCCCATGGACGAGGCAAACAGCACAGCAAGCGCTATCGTTGTGCCTGCTCTCAGCCTTACGGGAAAATTTGAACGGCTGAATATAGGGTTAAAGCTGAATATTCCCGACACCCTGCACATTATCAGCAGAAAGCCGAGAAAATTATTCAGAATCATATCCCACACATCGCTTAGCGTCATGTTGCACCAACCGTTGCCATAAGACCGAATATGTAGTTGAAGAACTCTATACAGCTGTTCATCATCCACGGGCCGAATAACAGCAGTACGATTGCCACCACTATGGCTTTGGGCGCAAACGAGAGCGTCTGCTCGTGTACCTGCGTTGCCGCCTGTAATATCGCTATGATAAGACCTATCACAACTGCGGCTATTAAAACAGGGAGGCCTAATTTAAGCGCAAGAACAAGTGCGGCGGTAAAGACCTCCATTGCTATATCCTGTGTCAGATCAAGCCCTCCCTTCAAGGAATATTATGCTACAAATTATACGAGTTGACAATCGTTCCGACCATCAGCTGCCAGCCGTCTACAAGCACGAAAAGTATTATCTTGAACGGCAGCGAAATCATCGCCGGCGGCAGCATCATCATACCCATTGCCATAAGCGTCGACGATACTACAAGGTCGATAACAAGGAACGGGATGAATATCAGAAAGCCCATCTGGAACGCACGTTTCAGCTCGCTTACTATAAAAGCGGGAATTACTGTTTCAAAGCCCAGCTTCTCGCTGTAGTTTTCAAGTGTTATATTGTCTGTCGCACCGCCTGTGACATCGCTCATGCTCTGACCCTTTAAATCAAGGAAAAACTTCATATCGTCATTCGTGGTCTGCTTGAGCATAAAAGTCTTGAGCGGCTTTCCTGCGGCGTCAATAGCCTGTTCCATTGTCATCTCGCCTGCCGCATACGGCTGATATGCCGTTTCGTTTATCTCCGAGAAAACAGGCCACATTATGAATATCGTAAGAAAAAGCGACAATCCCGTAAGCACCATATTAGGCGGCGTGGACTGCGTCTGCATTGCCGTTCTCAGAAAGCTGAAGCAGATAATGATCCTCGCAAACGAGGTCATCATCACAAGCAGTGACGGTGCAAGCGAAAGCACGGTCACAAGCAGTATTACCTCAAGTGACTGCGAGCCGTCTACCCCGATAAGATCCTTCATCACCGACGAATCCGCCGACTGCGTACCGCCCGAGGTGTTTGCCGAAGCAGTATCGCTGATACTTGTTGTCGTACCTGCGTTGCCTGACGCATTGTTATCCGCCGCAAAAGCCGTTACACTGCACAGCACACCGATAAGTGCGATACATACCGTTAAAGACACGATAAAGCGGATAAAAATCCGCTTGTTGTCGATAAACATTTTTCTAATCGTAAGACCAAAAGCTCTTGTCATTTCGACTCCGTGTTCCTCTCGTCAGAATTTTTTGTCATCGGAATTTGTTCCGTCATCGGTTTTGCGAACATCGGGAAGCTCATCGCCGCAATCCGGTTCTTCGTCACGGCTGGCTTTCTTCCCTCTCATATTCTTTATGTTTTTAGCCATTGCATCACTGAAGGCGGCGAAGAAGTTATCCTGCCTTCCGCTTCCCTCAGGATAAAGCTCAGACATATATTCTTCTTCCGTAATCGACAGATCCTCGATCTTGTCTATCCTGCCGGCAGTCACGCCAAGCACCATACACTTTCCTGCAACGCTTACGACAACCACCGATTTTTCACCGCCGAGCGAGGCACGGTCAAGCACCTTGAGCCGTTTTCCGCTTACGCTCAGTATCCCCTTGTTTACCTTTCTCAGTATCCAGAAGAACAGAAAAATCAGTGCAAGTACGCCGATAAGCGCGCATACAAGCTGTACGTATTCCATCAGTCAAGTATTTTCTTAACGGTCTGAAGTATTCTTTCAGCCTTAAACGGCTTTACGATGAAGTCAAGTGCGCCGAGCTTGATAGCCTCTACTACCATAGCCTCCTGACCCATAGCACTGCACATTACGACCTTTGCGCCGGGATCCATAGCCTTGATCTCCTTGAGTGCCTCGATACCGGTCTTGTTGGGCATTGTTATGTCCATTATAACAAGGTCGGGCTTCTCTGCGGAATATGTCGAAACCGCTATTTCGCCGTCAGCCGCCTCAAGTATATTTGTGTAGCCGTTTGTCGTAAGTGTGTTGCGGATAAGCATACGCATGAATGCCGCATCGTCTACAAGTAATATCTTCTTATCCATAAGTGTAAGGTTTCCTTTCGTATCCCTGTTTTATTATATGTTATTCGCCTTTACCGAGGCTGTCCATAAATTTCGATTTTACTATTTCCGTTATTCTTACCGCAAAGTTATCGTCTATAACAACAACGTCACCCCTTGCGATGAGGTTTCCGTTTACCATAACGTCAACGGGTGCGCCTGCCTGTCTTTCAAGCTCTATGATAGTACCCTGCGAGAATTCAAGTATATCCTTGATTTTCTTCTTTGTCGAGCCTATCTCGACAGAAATCTGAAGCGGTACGTCCATAAGGAGCTGTAAGTTTTCTTTCTGCTCCGAGCCGAGCGGAGCTTCAAAGCTCTCAAACTGTGCAAGCTGGGCATTACGGTAGTTTACTGCCGGCTGAGGCTGCATAACAGGCTGTACCGGCTGACCATACATTGCCGGATTCATTGCCGGATTCATAGCAGGATTCGGGTATCCGTAGTATCCCTGCTGTGCATACATATCCGCCTGCGGCATAGGAGCCGCCTGTGGTACAGGTGCCGCCTGCTGAACGGGTGCCGCCTGCTGAACGGGTGCCGCCTGCTGAACGGGTGCCGCCTGCTGAACAGGAGCCGTCTACTGAACGGGTGCCGCCTGCTGAACAGGAGCCGCCTGCTGAACGGATGCCACCTGCTGAACAGGTTCTGCCTGCGGAACAGGCTGAGGTGCCGGAGCAGGTGCAGGTTCTGTCACGATCGGTTCGGAAGATGTCGCACCGCCGATCATTCTGTCGGCAAGCGTTGCCGCAAGGTCTATATCAAGCACCGATATAAATTCCGATTTTATAACACCGTCAATGGTAAGGTCAAAATTGATAGCGGCAACCATATCCGTCTGCTCATAATTCTGCAGGTCTGCAATATTTATCTCGCTGAGAATGTACGGAGTAGGTGTCGATATATCAATACCCATACCCAGAAATTCCGACAGAGCCGTCGAAGAAGCTCCCATCATCTGATTCATTACTTCGCTTACCGCACTGATGTTCAGCTCATCAAACTCAAAATCAGGAGATATAACGGGCGGTTTGCCCATAAGCTGATTAAGTATCAGCTGTACATCGTCCTGCTTTAAGATCATCAGGTTTGAGCCGGAAAGCCCTTTTATGTACTCGATCTTTACGCATATCGCAGGTTCAAGTCTGTCGTAGTTAAGCTCTGATGCCTGAACTATGGTTACCTTCGGCGTAGTGATCCACACTTTGGCGTTGAGCAGCTCGGAAACTGCGGTAGCCGCACTTCCCATACTGATATTCATTATCTCGCCGATAGCGTCAAGCTGCATCTCCGACAGAGTGGTCAGTTTTCCCATTTGCCTTACCTCAATTCTTTAATATATTATCAATCCTGAACGCTTTCTTTCCGTTCAGTGTACCGAGCTTTCCGTCAAACCAGCAGGTGCTTCCCACTTTAAGCTGTACGTTGTCGGTAATCGGCTTGTTCAGCGGTATTATGTCATTTACCTGCAGATTCAGAACGTCACGGAGCGTGAGCGTTGTATTGTCAAGCACCGCCGTAACAGTAAGCTCCGACTGCGAAAGCGTTGACATAAGGTTTTCCTTACGCTCCGTTTCCTTGGTAGGACTTCCTGCCCTTTTGCCCGAGCTGAACTTAGCCGAGAATTTCTTCATTATCTGATCCATAGTAATTGCCGACATACAGAACGACACTATGGATTTTGAATCGTTTACCGTTACCTCCATCGCAACGATAATCATTGTTTCGTCGGCGTCTGCGGCGGATATTACTCTTGAGTTTGTTTCTATTGATTCCAGCTTCGGCTTGGTATCAACATATCCGTCCCACGCCTGCGACATAATCGAGGTAAAGCGTTCAACAATGCCACGCATTACGTTTATCTCTATTTCCGTAAAATCTCTGTCGGTATCCTGATATGTTCCTCTGCCGCCGAGCATACGGTCGATCATTGTAAAGGTGAGCGAGTTTGACAGCTGTAAAATCGCATTGCTTTCCTCAATATCATCGTCCTCTATGCCGAGATCGACAATACCCATTATCGTATAATCCGGAAGAGCGTTGCTGAACTCAAAATACTTCTGTTCCTCTATGCTTGCAAGCGAAACCTTGCAGTACAGCCTTAACAGACCTGTTATGTAAGATGAAAGATGCCTTGAATAATTCTCGAATATCCTCTCAAGTATCTTTATCTGTTCCTTAGTGAACTTCTTCGGAGTACGGAAGTCATACTCCTTGATTTCTTCCTTTTCTTCGTGCGTGTCAAGCGATGCGGTATCTCCGCCTGAAAGTACGCTTGACAGCATTGCGTCTATTTGTTCTTGCGTAAGGGTATCAGCCAAAAATTCGCCCCCCTTTCTGTTTTCTCTTATTCTGACGTTTCGGTCGGTGCCGATGTCAGTATATCTGTAGGAATGCCCGTATATGATGGCTCATATTTCGGTCCTGCGGCGTTTGTGCTGTTGTTGCCGTCGCCAGGGTTGCTGTCATACTTGCTTTCCATATTGTCGATTATTTCGTTTACAACGTCACTGTTGACGTCCGAGCTGTTGCTGTCATTACGCTCATAAGGATCGGTGTTCGCACCGTTCAGCCTGTATTCGTATTTCAGAATATCGTCTATGACAGCCTGTGAGGTAGTGTCAAGCTGTGCTCTCACTATCATAATCTCTACACGTCTGTTCGCCGCTCTGCCCTCAGCTGTTGAGTTGTCGGCAATAGGCGTATAGCACGCTTTTCCTTCTACAGTGAACTTCTCGCTGTCAACACAGCGGTTGTAGTCCATATATTTTACAACGCTTGACGCTCTTGCCGCCGACAGATCCCAGTCGTTGACATCGGATACTGCCTTTGCAGTATGACCGGATACTTCGCAGGATTTTATATACTTGTTGACCGCCTTTATACCGGGCATGAACTTGTTGAGCACCTGCTTGCCTTCTTCCTTCAGCACCGCACTGTTGCCGTCAAACATTATCGTATTGTTGAACCGGATAAAGATTCTTGTCGGGGTCTGCTCAATATACACATACTGACCGAGATCGTTTTTATCCGTTGTTGTCTTTAAGAAGCTGTAAAGCTGATTGAAGTCGGAGGGAAGACCCTCTGTCTGCTCGCTTGTAGTACCGCCGTTCTGAGTGTTCGGAGGAGCTTCGGCATTACCGTTTGTATCAGCAGCGTTATTCTTCGGCTGTTCGTCCATTACGAAGGGGTTTATATAGCTTCCACTTGACGTAAAGGATTGATATATGTACTGCCATTTCGTTTCGTCTACCGATGATGCAGAGTACAGCAATACGAAAAAGCACAACAGAAGCGTAACCATATCGGCATAGGTATCAAGCCAGTTACCTTTTTCTTCGCCGCCTCCGGCTCTTCTTTTTGCCATTTTTCTCCACCGCCTTTCTTCTGACGCTTAACCAATATATTGTATCACATTTCAGCGATTATTTCAACACTAAATTCCTTTTGCTTCAGCCGTAATTCCCGTCCTGTCGGAAACAGGCGGATATTGTTACTTGCCGCCCTTCTTCTTTATATCAGTCTGTGCAAGCATAAATTCGAGCTTTTCCTGAATAAGTCTGGGGTTTGAGCCGGCCGCAATCGACAGCACGCCTTCTTCGATTATCTGCATACAAAGAAGCTCCTGCTCGTGACTGTTCTTCAGCGATGATGCAATCGGCGCAAACAATACGTTTGAGAACAGCGAGCCGTAGAAGGTCGTGATAAGCGCAACCGCCATACCGCTTGACAGATTGCTTGAGTCGGCACCCATACCCTTAAGCATATTTACAAGGCCGACAAGAGTACCCAGCATTCCGAATGCGGGGAATACAGACATACCTTTTTCAAAGAAAAGTCTGCCTCTTTCGTGACGCTCGCACATAAAGTCTGTTGCGTCGTCAAGCATACTTTTTACTTTATCAAGGTCGTTTGCGTCTACTATCAGCATAAGGCTTTCCTTGAGGAACGGATCCTCACACTTGTTCGCACTGTCTTCAAGCGAGATAAGACCTTTTGTTCTGGCGATCTTTGCGAATTCAACTATCTGTTCTATGTAGCTTTGCGGATTGAATTTTTTAGGGAACAATGCCAGCTTCAGATACTTCGGCAGATTTTTAAGGTATGAGAGCGGGAACGAGGCGAAAAGACAGCCTATAGTACCTCCGACGGTGATAGCAAGCGAAGGTACATCTATGAACCAGTCAAGCTGACCGCCGTTAAATATACCGAATGTAACCAGACCGAATGATACTACCCAGCCTATGATGATCGTAATATTCAAAATAACTTCCTCCTGTAAGGGTTTATATAGCACAGCCAACGGCTGTAATATTCACAATTTATATGCTTCTCTCGAGACGCTGACGTCTTACAGACAGCCTGTATTCCTTGATGAGAGAAAGTATCTCGTTCATCGACTGCTCAACTATGTATGAATGTCCCGTGCTTGTTGTGATGACGGTATCCGGGTTTTCAGTCACTATTTCGATAAGATCGGGATTAAGCATAAACTTTTCCCCGTTGAGCTTTGTAAGTATTATCATATATTTCCTTCCTTTGCAGTATCGTCCGCACTGTAATTGATTCCGTCGGTATGAATACGCAGATACAGCCGTTTATCATAACCGTTCAGGCATAATATAACGGGCATTCCGGCGGAGCTGACGCTCCGCCTGCCCTTATAAACTTGAATTTATATCGCAGAAACCTGCAATTTCCGCCAAGCTCTTGGCTTTTGATGAACGCTCTGTTAGCTTTGCTTGTCAAAAAAACTTTGCACTAACATTACCTGCTTTTCGTAGGGGAGGGGCTCGCCCCTCCCGTTGCATCAAACCTTACCGGCTTCACAAACCTTGCAAAAGTAGCACAACCTTAGCTTAGCACTACCACTCTTGCAAAATTAACTATACATTTTTAATATCATTTTTGAAAAAGAAATTCCTTATCGGGAGGGGCAAGCCCCTCCCCTACAAAAAATTTTCGATGATATTAATTTTTCTTATAGCTTTGCAATGAAACCAAAGTCGTAATTTACATCAACAACGGAACCCCGCCGTTTCGCTATCCGTCGCTAAATTGCAACATTTTCAAAGGCGGAATATGCTGCGGCTCACAGCCGCAACGGCGGAATTTGCTATGCCCCACGGGAATTAGCGCTTGAGGTTTACTATTTCTTCGAGCATCGTGTCCGAAGTGGTGATGATTCTTGAGTTTGCCTGGAAGCCTCTCTGTGTGATGATCATATCGGAGAATTCCTGCGACAAGTCAACGTTAGACATTTCGAGCGCACCCGATACTACAGAAGCAGAACCGTTTTCGCCTGCAATGTTTACCTGAGGCTGACCCGATGAAAGAGTTTCTCTCCAGTAGGAGCTTCCCACCTGCTCAAGACCGTTGGGGTTATCGAATGTAACAATATCAATTCTGCCGAGCATTATGATACCGTGTACGCTGTGTATACCGTATATAGTGCCGTCCTCGTTGATATATACGCTGTCAAGATCCTTTACCGTCTGCGTAGCCGCAACACGTCCGTCTGTCATCTTGATATTGCCCAGAAGCTGGACCATATCAGAGTAGAAGTTGTTCGAGCCGCCTGCAAGACCTACCTTGCCGTCTGTGGCAAGAAGCGTTTCAAGTGAGCCGTTTGCAGCGTCCCAGTCCGTACTTGTAACCTTAAGCTGATACTTTTCGTTACTGCCTGCCGCCTTGTCTACAGCCGTCTGTATGTCGGCTACCGTAGCACCGGGGCAAACGCTTATCGTAAGACCGTTGTCCGACCACTTTGCCGTTGTGTCTGCGGCATTCTTGGAATATCTTAAGTTTATCGTGTAGTTGTTTGCGTATTCTCCTGCGTTTACTGTCGTAAATGTAAGAGAAGCCTTTGTTGTTCCGTCGTCCAGCTTCATTGTGTTGGTAGCTGTCGTTGCGGGAATGTCTGCCGCAGGGGGCACCGTATCAAGCTCAAAGTGGAGCGGAAGTACGCCGTCAATGCTTACACCGCCGTTTTCACAAGCACGGGTAACAGCGTCCTCAAGATCGTTGAGGTTTGTATAATCATTCTTTTCGTTCAGCTGTACAACGAGCTTGTTTCCGCTCATATAAGCGTAATCGCTGTTGCCTACCGTAAAGCCTACCGATATGTTGCCGTCGGGTGTCGCTGTATCTGCCGATACTGTAAGCGGATATGTACTGCCCTTGTATGTAATTGTCTTTGAGTAGCTGGCTTCGTTGTCAAGCACTTCGGGAACTACAAATGTAATTCTGTTGGACGATGCGTCAACGCCTGTTGCGTCACCGCTTACGCCGAGTACCATATTACCGTTTGAGTCTACGAGGTTTCCTGCGTTATCAACGTTGAAAACGCCTGCTCTTGAATAGAAGATGTTGCCGGCTTCGTCCATTACCTGGAAAAATCCGTCGCCCGATAAAGCACAGTCATAAACGCTGTCAGAATATGTGAAGCCCGACTGTCCCATTACCTGTCCGATAGCGCCCAGCTTAGTACCGTAACCTACCTGAGAGGGATTTACACCACCCTGGAGGTTAGAGCCTGCCGAGCCGTTCTTCTTGGTCTGGTAATATACCTCCTGGAAGGTAGTTACGCTTGTCTTGAAGCCTGTAGTGTTGACGTTCGCAATATTGTTGCCTATAACGTCCATCTTCTGCTGATGTGTCTTTAATCCTGACACGCCCGAGAATAAAGATCTAACCATGATCTGTTCCTTTCTCCATCGTGCCGACCGCTCTTACCCGTCTGTCATTCGGGGTAAGGAATACTTCCTTTCGGTCCGGTATTACATAATTACGGTCGAGTCGATGTTCGTAAAAATATTACCTTTTAAATCTTCCTGTGACATAGTTGTGATTACCGTGCGGTTTTTCACACTCACCACAAAAGCAGTCCTGTCTATGAGTACCAGTGTTTCGTTACTGCCCTTTTCTGCGGCTATCTCAATGCCGTCATTAAGTCTTTGCAGCATATCCGAGTCAAGTATCTCGATATTTCTGCTTTCTATACGCTTCATTGCGTGTTTCGAAAAGCCTACTGCCGAGTTTCTTGCATCAAGCTCGCTTTGCAGAGCTTCTGCAAATGTTCCTCCCGACTGTTGTGCGGCCTTTTCAGCATTCCCTGCTTTTGCGGTGTTAACGTTGCCTGTCGAAATCTGCAGATTCCGCAGCTTGAGTTCATTTATCAACATAACACTGCCGCCTTTTTATTTACTTGTTGCCCTCGGCACTGCCTGCCGGAGCTCCCGTGTTCTTGTCAGCCGTACTTCCCGCACCCTCGCTGACGTGTACTATCTCGTCAATAGAGTAGAGATAATTGTCTATCACGATCTTAGCGTCGCCGTCCTGCATTTCTGCCGACTCGACCTTGCCCTTTGCGTAGTAGAATTTGCCATCGTCGCCGAGTACCTTTACCGTTACTTCCTTGCCCACATATCCCAGTGCCTCGGTCATCGTGTGTAACGTACCCTTGCTTACCGTATCGCTTATCGCCTTTACCGCCGATAAATCGTACTGCTTGCCGTCAACTACTACCTTAACATCGCTTCCGCTGATGTTTACTCCGGTGCATACGCCCGATAAAAGCGTTCCGTCGTCGCTCTGTGCATTCATTGTGAGCGTCTTTCCTACAAGACCTGCCGCATAGTTTGACATACTGTACTTCAGATTGTCCTGCTGTGCCTGTAATGCCGTGAACTGTGCCATCTGCGACACAAACTCGGTATTGGACGTAGGCTCAAGCGGATCCTGGTTGCTCATTTCCGCCATAAGCAGACTGAAGAACGTATCTGTGCTTATCGTATCGTTCTTGCCCGAATTCTTGAAAAGGTCCTTATACTTTTCGTGATTTGACTGTACACTCTGAAGACTTGAAATGTCTGCCATCTGTTATCCTTTCATGTCAGTCCGACCGATAAAAAATCAGTCCATCGTCTGAATCTCCCCCAACAGCTCCTCAAAGTCATCCGTGTCATTCTTCTGCTGACCGTGCGACTGCTGTCTGTAAGGGTTCTTACTGCTGCCGTCAAAATCTCTCTGGAAAAGTTCCGCCTGCGAGGTTTCCACCTTGTACGAGGTAAGCTCCACATCGTCATTCTTCAGCGCATACGCAAGCTGCTGTGACTTTGCCTGTAAAAGCTCCTTCGCCGCCTGAGTTTCCGTCAGTATCTCAACCGTGAGCTTTCCGCCCTCATTCGCCATACGAACCGTGATTTTGCCCAGTGTTTCGGGTGTAAGCACAACTGTAAGCGTGCTTCTGCCGTTTGCCTTAGGTGCGTGTTCGCTTACAAACTCAGCCGTATCGCTTATCGGTACTCTGAGAGTGCGGATCTCCTGCCCGTTTTCGTCATAACGGCCTTCTGTTCTTGCAAATACATCACTGCCCTTTGCAAGCATATCGCTTACCGCATTCTTGTCGGTAACCTTCTGCTCTGCATCAAGGTCGCTGTCAGACTTAGTAACCACGTTTCCTTTGGCTATCGCCCTCAGCTCGTCGCTCTTGCTTTCGATGTTCCTCTTGGCAAACGCCATTCTCTGCGTGCTGTCATCCTGGGTCTGCATATCCTGCTTTACGCTGTTGTCGCCGTATTTTTCGTATGACGTTACCGTAAATTCAGTCTTAACAGCCTCAGAACTATCTGCTTTTACACCGTCCGCTTTTATAACGGCTGTTTCCCGACTTCCGATATTGTCGGTTTTATCGGTAGAAATCATATCCGTCTCAGATCGTACATTATCCGCATCTGAAGACTTTTCCGCATTTCCGACAGCCACGCTTGCAAAAGCGTCTGACTTGTCAGCCGTTGCAGCCACAGCATTTTCACCGGCAATGCTGTCTGAAGCGATTTCCGCTTTGACGTTCGTTTGGTTTACAGTATCCGCAGAGTCGCCGTTATTCATCTGAATTTCACTCGCAAAATCATTTACGGCGGAAATCTCTCCGTTTTGTAAACCGAGAGCCGTATTAACGTCATTCCCGTCTGAAATTTTGCTGAAAGCACCTTCTTCAGATAACACATCGCCTATCGGACCGCTGATCTCAAGACCGGTCATGATCTGCATAAGCTCGCTGTTGTCCGTCTGCATTACATCGGCGTAAAACTGCATCGTACCGCCTTGCAGATATCCTGCAAGCTCGGCTGTTTTAAGCAGTTCCTTCAGCTCTTTTGCATTCTGCTCAAGCTCGTTCAGCCCGCTTAATATCTCGCCGTTCATAACAGCCTTATTATCGGCGTTCATTCGCACAGCCGAGTTCATATTGCTCTGCTGACCGCTTGTTACCATAGCACCGAGCGTATCGGAGAAACCTCCGGCAGTACCGCTTGCTGAGCCGTTTTGTACGCTGCCTGCCGAGATTGTGGCGGCATTGCCTGCAAACGTTGTAACAACGGCAGGCAATACTGCTGCCCCATTCATCATATCTCACCCCCTTTCAGTGCTATTCATTGCCAAAAACAATATATGCTTTTTAACAACTTTTATATATTTAACAGGTTTGAACCGTTAAAATTTATGAAAATTGCACAGCTTTCCACCTTGTATTGTACCACATTCCGAACTATATGTCAACAATTTACGGTGTATTACCTCCGTTTGAGGAGCCGTTTGTTACAAATTCCTCTATGATCTGCTCCTGCTCCTTCTGCGAGGCGTATCTGTACTCTTCAAGCTGTTTTTCCTCCAGCTTTTCGAGCTTCGAAACCTCTTTGGTAGCGTCTATGACCTTCTGAAGCTGATTTTCGATTTCCTCACGCTTGTGCGCCATAAGCCCCTTTATGCGATATATATCCTGTTGCAAAGAGGAAACATATTTCTTGTGCAGCGACAATCTCATAGCGGTAGTGCCGCCCCGCACAAGCTCGTTCAGCTTGTCTATGCTCTGTTCGTACTCAGCCACCTTTGCATCAAGCTCGCTTTGCATTTCCGCAAGCTCCGCCCTTAGTCTGCCGAGTATTGATTTCTCGCTGTCAAGCACCTGATCGTCGTACTTTTTCAGCGACTGCAATGTAAAATTAAACTTCTTCATACCGCATTAATATCAGGAAACCGCCGCCTTTAACAGCTTTATGGTATCCTCCATCGAGAACGATTCATACATTCCCTGCATCAGAAAATCGTTTATCTTGTCTATCTTCTTTATCGCCTCGTCAAGAGCCGGGTTTGTACCCTTCTTGTACGCTCCTATCGAGATAAGGTCTGCGTTGTTGTTGTAAAGCGCAAGCAGATTTCTCAGCTTTCCTGCCGCTTTATTATGCTCCGGATCTGCAATTGCCGACATAAGACGTGAGATGCTCGGCAGTATGTCAATTGCAGGATAATGGTTCTGCGCCGCTATCTTACGGCTTAGCACTATATGTCCGTCAATTATACCTCTTACGGTATCCGATATAGGCTCGTTTGTATCGTCACCCTCAACAAGCACAGCATAAATTCCCGTTATACTGCCCTTTTCGAAGTTTCCCGCCCTTTCGAGCAGCTTCGGCATTGCGGCGTATATTGACGGGGTATAGCCTCTTGCAACGGGAGGCTCGCCTGTCGAAAGACCTATCTCACGCTGTGCCATAGCAAAACGTGTAAGATTATCCATCATCAGCAGAACGTCCTTGCCTTGAGAGCAGAAATATTCCGCTATAGCCGTAGCCGTCATAGGACATTTATTTCTCATCATCGCAGGCTGATCCGATGTTGCGACAACAACGACCGACCTTGCCATACCTTCTTCTCCGAGGTCGTTTTCTATAAATTCTCTTACCTCTCTGCCACGCTCGCCTACAAGCGCAATAACGTTGAGATCGGCCTTTACCTTTCGTGCGATCATACCCATAAGCGTTGACTTACCTACGCCTGAGCCTGCAAAGATACCCATTCTTTGCCCCTTGCCCATTGTGAGAAGTCCGTCGATCGCCTTTACGCCAAGCTCTATAGGCTCGTGTATTTTCGGTCTGGTGAGCGGATTTACAGGAATGCCCGCTATAGGCACGGTGTCTGTATATTCAATCGGCTCTCCGTCGTCAAGCGGATTTCCCAGTGCGTCGATTATTCTTCCTATCAGCTTGTCGCCGACTCTTACGTTCAGTTTGTCGCCTGTGTTGTCAACTATACTGCCGGGACCTATGCCCTCAAGGTCGGTATACGGCATAAGGAGTACCTTATGCTCGTTGAATCCCACCACTTCGGCAGGGATATGCGACTTCATATCCTTTGTGTAGATACGGCACACATCGCCTATACTGCACAGCGGTCCGCTCGCCTCGATCGTCATTCCGACTATCTTTTCAATTTTACCCAGATACTTATATGTATCGGTAGTTCTGAGTTCTGTCAGAAATCCGCCGAGATCCATGTTAAAGTCCTTTCAAATAAGGGAGTTATTCGCTTTGTTCCTCGCCGCCGTCATTGTCGGTTTCTGCCTTTGCCGCAGTTTCCTCCTGCTTATCGGCCTTTTTCCTTGACGGCGCTCTGCGGTACTTTCCTCTGCCCAGCTCCTCTATCATCTTGAGCTGTGTCTGTATTCCGGCATCGGTAATTTCACTGCCGTTGTCAATTATAACAGTACCGCTCGGTGCGTCCTTAAGCACCTCGACCTCCACGTTCTTTACATTTGTGAACAGTTTTTTGAAATAGTCGGTATCCGCCGCCATCTCCTCGCTGACATCGGTCTTTGATAAGGTCAGCTTTACATATTCACTGCCACGGAAGCTCTTTCCCGCTTCCTTTATCGTTTTCTTGACTACCGCCTTGTCCTTCTGACCGAGAGAATTCAGCGTTATGCGGTTTACAATTTCCATTACCGTGTCGAATATCTCGACCTCGTAGCTGTCAAAAAGCTCCGCCTTGTCGCTTACCATCTGCTCGCTGAGCCTTTTAATCTCCGAGAGCATATCACGGCATTTGTCAAGTCCTGCGGCATATCCGTCCTCGTGACCCTTCGCAAAGCCGTCCGACCTGCTTTTTTCAAAGATTGCCTCAGCCTGCGCCTTTGCTTGTGCGGCATAATCCTGTGCCTGCTGTTCGGTTTCGCTGAGTATTTTCTGTGCTTTTTCACGAGCATCGGCAAGTGCCTTTTCACCCTGGTCACGATAATAGCTTGTTATCTTCTCTTTTTCCTGCTCGAGCTCCTGCCTGTGCTTTACCGATGCTTCATCGGCGACCGCCGTATTTTCTGCGGTGCCGGCCGTCACTGTTTCCTGCAAGGGAGCTTGCGGTGCGACAGGCTTTACTTTTATTGAGTTGTCGATAACAACTGTATCTGTTGTAGGCTGTACGGGATAATAAGCGCCACGACCCGCCTTGAATACGCCTGCCAAAATATATTCCTCGCTTTCGTATTATGCGATGATTTCGTCTTCCTTGCCGCCCTTTGAGATAACGAGAGTACCCTCGTCCTCAAGTCTGCGTATGATGGATACGATTCTCTGCTGAGCCTCCTCAACATCACGCATACGGACATTGTGAAGATACTCAACGTCTGTCTGTACGCTTTCACGCATACGGGTAGACATATTTGCATAGATGCACTCTGCAACCTCGGGAGTAGAGCCCTTGATAGCAACCGCAAGATCCTTTGAATCGACCTCCGGTATAAACGCCTGTATAGCCATATTGTCGAGAGTTACTATATCCTCGAATACGAACATCTTTGAGCGTATATCGTCCGCTAACTTCGGATCTCTCAGCGTCAGCTCGTCGAATATGTATTTTTCTGTTGCACGGTCTACGTTGTTCATGACCTCCGCAACATAGTCTATACCTCCGACCTCTGTGGTGTCGGCGGTAACAAGATTGTCAAACTTCTTTTCAAGTGTGCGCTCTATAGACTTTACGACATCGGGCGATGCCCTGTCCATCTTAGCCATACGCTCGACTACATCTATCCTTGTTTTCTTGGGCAGTTCGCTTAAAATAGCCGAGGCCTGATCGCTCCTTGCGTAAGAAAGTATCAGTGCGATCGTCTGCGGATGCTCGTTTTGTACCATTGCAAGCAGGTTTTTATAGTCTGCCTTGCGGACAAATGCAAACGCTTTTGTCTGGAACTGCTTTGTTATCTTTTCAAACAGCGCCTGTGCCGTCTGCGGACCGAATGCCTTTTCAAGTATGTCACGGGCATACTCCACACCACCCTCGGATATTACCTTCTGGGTAAGGCAAAGCTCATAGAACTCGTTAAGAACGCTGTCCACCACTTCCATAGGGTAGTAGTTCATTCTTGCTATTTCAAGCGTGATCTGCTCTACCTCCTCGTCGGAGAAGTGCTTGAATACCTCGGACGCATTTTCCGTACCGATAGAGCTTATGATTATCGCCGCCTTTTGTGCGCTGGTGAGTGCCTCCATATATATCCTTCCTTTATGCTGTCAATATCATTCGCCGTTTTTCATCATAGAACGTATGAGCTGGGCAACGACATCGGGATTTGTGCGTGAGAAATCCTTGATTTCCTTCTTGAGAACCGCACTCTTTGACTCGTCGTCATATTCGTCAAGGTGCTGTATGTTGAATTCTTCGTCCGGCTGAGGCTGAGGCTCAAAGCTGAGAGCGGCAGATTCCTGCGCCGCCTGTGCCGCCGCTGCCTGTGCGGCCGCCGCCTTGGCTCTTGCTTTTGCACGTTTCTTCTTCTTTGCGTTGCTTGTAAGGATAGCTACGATAAGCAGTGCAAGCACAAGAAGTCCGAGCAGGAGTATGATATAAACCGTCCAGTCAACGCTTCCGCCTCTGTTTATCGTATTGCCGTTGCCGTTAGTGCCGTTGTTGCCGTTTATAACAAACGGGTAGTTTGCAACCGTAACATTTGCAACGTCTGCGCCGATAGCAAACGCAATTACTTCACGGAGCTGTTCCTTGTCCGCTTCAAGCATATTGATCTGATCTACCGTTACAGCCGCCGTTATTTTATCTACCGAATAGCCGTTCTTTTCAAGCTGTCTTATCTCGGTGTTTACAAGACGCTTTACGGTAATGCTGTTCTGATAGTAATATTGGTTATCGTCGTCGCCCTTGATAGTCGGATAGTTCGGTGAAATGTCGCTGTTGCTTGTTGTGCCAACAACGCCCGACAGCGAGCCTATTCCGCCCCAGCCCTCGTTCTTTGTTGAGCTTTCTATCATACCGCCGGATGTACCGTCCTCTGCTACAGACGGTGTGTAGATGGTATATTCCGACTTTGAGTTATCATAATTGAGCTTTACGTTTACGTTTATCGTGTAGTCCTTGTACAGCTTTTTCAGCGTGTCGTTGAGCTGGCTCTTGAGCAGGCTCTGCATCTGCTCCTGGAAGTTCAGCCTTGACTGGTACAGTACGTCCTCCTCAACGGTCGTGTTCTCACCGCTGAGCAGCTTGCCGTCCGAGTCGAGTATTGATATGTTTTCACGCTCAAGACCCGGCAAAGAGTTCAGCACCAGTGCATAGATACCTTCAACCTGATCGCTCGTAAGCTGTGCGCCGTTTTTCAGATCAAGCTTTACGCTGACTCTCGGTTCTTCGCTGTCCGTGGAGATAACATAATTGCTGTTCTCCGGCATAGTGATTATAACATAAGAGTTCTTGACCGCACTTATTGTGTTGATGGCTTTCATAAGATGCGTCTGTAACTGCTGTATCTGAAGTACCTTCTTTTCGGTATCGGTCGACCATATGCCTATGCCGCTGTTCCATACGTCAAAGTTGAACGTTGACTTGGGGTATCCCTGTATACTAAGCTGCATTCTTACATTGTCCGCCTGGTCGCTCGGTACAGAGATACTGCCGTCCGTACCCATTTTTACGTCCGTTATTCCAAGCTCGTTTATAGCCGAAACGACCTGCGAGCTTTCCTCGCTGTCAAGTCCGGTATAAATAGCCGTATATCCCTTCTGATTAAGCACTATCGCAAGCACTATTGCGGCAACTATTACTACCGATACCGCAGTTATTATGAATATCCGCAGATTTTTCGCAAGCGAGCTCCATTTATCTTTGAATCCGCTCCAGAAAGCGGAGAGCTTATCCTTCATCTATATATGTATCCTTCCCTTGAAGTGTAGATCAGTATTGATCAGACGGTCATACGCATTATCTCGTTGTATGCGTCAACAGCCTTGTTCTTGACAGTAACAAGCAGATCCACAGCGGTAGCCGCCTTTTCGAGATTTACCTGTATCTGTGCAAGATCGTCCACATCGCCGAGCATAAGATCGACAGAATCCTTCTGTACCTGTGCGTCGGTTTCCTTGACGTTCTTTACAAGCGACTCAAAAACATCAAAGAACGTTGCTTCGCCGTCATCTGTGCTTTCGGTCTGCTTTTTCTGACTCATCGTTTCCATAGGGGTGATACTGCTTGTAAGCGGTACTATAAACATTTATATCAGTTCCTTTCGGGTATCGTTAGTTGTTTCCTATGCTGAGTGCCGTCTGCGCCATTGATTTCACAGCGTTCAGCACAGCAAGGTTGGCTTCATACGAGCGTGTAGCCGCCATAGCGTCCATTTCCTCTTCCGCCACGTCAACGTTCGGCAGATAGTAATAGCCGTTCTCGTCTGCATCGGGATGTGTCGGGTCATAGACCGGTGTGAGCGGTGTTTCGTCCTCGACTATCTCAGTAACAAGAACGCCCTTGTTTTTTGTCGCAGAAACAGTATTCGCAGGCACTCCACCTGCTATTTTTTCTTTTCTCTTTGCTATAGTTTCCTCAAGCACAGAGTTGAAACCCTTGTTTTCGCTGAACAGTACGATCTGCCTTCTGTACGGCGTACCGTCCTCCGTTCTGGTGGTTTTTGCGTTCGCAACGTTCTGCGAAATTACATCAAGACGCAGTCTTTCCGCTGCCATGCCCGATGCGGCTATATTAAGCGAGCTTAAAAATGCCATGCAAAAAACTCCTTTCTGTATGTCAAAAAAGCGTTGAAATCCGTTTCACTGTATATAATCCATTATTTTAAAGCGTCTGCTTTAAGGCAATACCGCATAATTATTGCTGTGCGATTGCGCAGTCAGATTTTTCGTCAGATTGTATAAATTGAACGCAGGCAGGCTGGCGCCTGTCAAACGAAATTTGTGCAAGATGGCGGAAAATATGCAAGCTTAGCGTGCGGCAAAGGCGATAGCCGTTAATTGTGCGGTATTGCCCTAATTACGTTTTCATTGCCGAACGCAGTCTTGTGAACTCTCCGTTCATCTGGTTCTTGAGAGCCTGATAGTGAAGCTGTACCTTCGCAAGCTCGTTTGACTGCGAATCAACGTCTACGTTGTTGCCGTCCGGCTGAGTGTTGGTCGCAGTGTCCTCGTACACTCTGGTTGCAAGCTCGACCTGCTTCGAGCCTTCCTTCGCCTTACCTCCGACAACGCTCGTGCTTTCCATCCTGTCCTTAAGTACAGCATAAAAATCAAGATACTTGCAGTTATATCCGGGCGTATCCTGGTTAGCTATATTCTGTGCGATTATCTGCTGCTTCTGCCACAGAACAGACAGACCCTGTTCGGTAATGCGAAAAGCGTTTGTGTTGAAAAGTGCCATATATCCTCCTTTTCAAGCCGGTCCTTCTTCGGAAATGTTCCCCGTGTCATAAACAGTTAATACGATGAACGATTTCCGTATTTTGTATTTCTGTGTAACAAAGTTACAATATGTAGAAAACCACCTTAAGTTATATTAACATTACATGGTTTTTGGTGCGATTTTAACAATTTTTGAGTTACAGTTCTGGCAACTCAATTGTATATTATACAACATTTTTTACCGTTTTGCAAGGCTGGTAGGAAAAATCTGTTGATTTTTGTACGATTCTCTAAAAGCGGTGACTGACAGTATGCAACGGCTGTATTTTTTAGTCAGACTGCACAATCGTATATGCTACCACTTCCTGTCGAATGTGGGAAGCTCGGTAAACGTTCTTTTCCTTGCCTGCCTGTAGACCATTCTTGTTTTCGGTCTTGAAACGGACTTTGTTTCGGCGGCTTTCTTTTTCTCGCACCTTAGCTGATACCGCTTCTGAGCGAGCGAGCAGTGTCTGAAAATCGTTTTCTGCTTCGGGAAGCACTTGGGAAGCGTCAGCGAGGATATTTCCCTGAAGCCGTTTTCATTAAGCCACCAGCTGTCAAATTCAGGCTTGCCCTGCCTTATGTGGTACCCCAGACGGTCAGAGTCGCCCTCGTAGCACCTGATTTTCCCCGTAAAGACAAGCCTGCCCTTTTTCACAGACAGCTTCATCTCGTCATACGGTATTATATACAGCCTGCGTTGTATCCCGCCCGTGTCCGCCGATATTTTTCCGCCGTACCTGCTGAGAATTGCGGCGGATTTCTGTATCTCAAAGTAGGTGCATCGTTTTATACGTCTTGACCGTGTTTCGCATATAAAGAACAAAAGAAAGGTGAACGCAAGCCACACGGCAACGCATATCGCAGGAATAGCAAGTCCTGCGGCGAGAAACCCCTCCGTCCGCCAATTTCTTGTCTGTATTATCAGCGACATAAGGCTCAGAAGCGCCGGGAGCGCAAGCACAGCTCCGACAGCTACGCTTGCTTTCTCGCAGACAGTGCGAGCTTTCGATGTGTCGGCGTGAAAAAAATTCTGCATTGACCCTGCGGAACAATATTCCGCTACCGCACCTCCCTTACGACAAACTTCTGCTTATACTAATTATATTATAGCCACCTTACAAAAGTCAACGAGCTTTTCTTAATTAAATTGTATAAAAACAAGCTGTACTTTTTAAACAATTCGCAGAATTTTTAAAAACCGACTAAAAAACTGCCGATTCTGCTTGATTTATTGTTCAATTTATTGTATACTTAATGATAAATGATAATATAGGCGTGTTGGGTGCGGCTGTAATGCCTTTTCCCCGTGTCTTAGGAAAGGGGAGTTGTGCTTTTTGAGCTATAAGAAAGAAGACTTTACTTCTTTTGAGATAACCTCACTTGACGGTGAGCGGCTGATGTACGCCGAGAGCAACTTCGACTTTCCGATAATGTACGACCTTAACGATAATATTATCGACAATATGCTGATGATAAAGGGACGGAAAATGCCCGAGATCGACACATCTCAGTATGTTTACGTCATCGCCAGTATGCGTGACGGTGACCGCTACAGATACAAGACGAACGTATCCGTATCGACCGACCGCCAGCTTAATGTGATATTAAGACCCGACAAGGCGGAGCTTCTTGAAGAACGCAGAAGATATTTCAAGATAAAAACGAATGAAAGAGCGTTTATAACGCTAAGAATGCAGGAGGGCGATGACAAGCCCGTTCCGCTTGATCCGCCTGCCGAAATATACATCAAGGATATAAACGTCGGCGGAGTATTTTTCATCTGCACCGACGCACGCAGGCATTTCGCCAAGGGCGACAAATTAATGATGATAATCAATCTGTCCGGCTCACGCCTTGAGCTTAACGCAGAGGTGCTCAGAGAACAGACAATAGATTCGCATGAAACCGATACAGGCTACGGATGCCGTTTTATCGGTGTTTCTCATTCGCAGGAAGAAACTATTTCAAGATATATCTACAAGCTGCAGTTTGAAATGCTGCAGAAGGAACGTGAAAAACGTGATATGTTTTGACGGAATTTAACATAAAATGTGAAACGGTTGATTGATATTGAATTTAAGGGTTTCGGAGGTTTTATAAAATGCAGTCATTAAAGATTAAAACGACTTTACGCATACTCACTACAGCTTTCGCCGTAATACCGATGCTGATAGTCGGCATAGTGGGATATTTCAGTATGACGGGCTTTGCCGCAAATTCGGTAAGCCAGTTCGCAAGAGCGGCAGGTGCGGCTCAGCAGGAGATAATCAATCAGTACATAAACGAGTGTATATCCGATGTTGCTTATCTTTCATTAAGCAGGCCTGCAGGAACGCTTGCAAAGAGCGGTCAGGGCGATGATGCCAAGTCAATGCTTTCGCTCATTGCCGAGAATATCGCCGACAGAAACAGCGGCTTCAAGAACCTTGTGATAACCGACTCCTCCGGAAATATCGTTTACGAATACGAGGATATACAGGGCATGAAGGAGAGCTTCTTTGGCTTCGAGGAGCTTGAGGGCTATTCCGAAGGCTCGACAAAGATTTCAAAGATCTATATGAACAACGAGGATTACGAAACAAGCGTATTTTACGTTGCAAAGAGCATAGATGCTGACGGCCTTAACAATATCGACGGATTCGCCATAGAGATTATCGACCTTTCAAAGATAAACGAAATACTGTCTAAGACGTCATACGGCGAAGGCAAGGGCTATCTTTCCGTAACCGACGGCACAGGATGCGTGCTGAATTACGAGGGTAACGCCGTACAGAAGATAGACGATATCGCCGACAGCGGAATAAGAGATGTTATGAAGTCTACAGCTAAGCCCACATCGGCTGAAAATAACATTGACTATAACGTAGGCGGTAAGCTCGGCTGCTACAATTATTTCACAGGTGCGTCCTCATTAAACTGGAAGTGGGTAAGCGTTTACCCTGCAAATATGGCAATGTCGCAGATTACAGTTCCTCTTGCAATATCGCTCGGTACTATGGTGGTTCTTGCCGTTATATGCGCACTTCTCGGTATTCTTATCACAAAGTCTATCGTAAACCCGATGAACGAGATGGTAAAGGTTGCCCGTGAGATACAGGAGGGCGACCGTGACAAGCGTCTTGATATAAAGACACACAATGAGTTCAAGGACATTTCCGAGCTGTTCAACAATATGCTCGATGACGTAAGTATGTCTGAGGAGCTTCACAGAACGATCTCCGACATTTCGGACAATATGCTGTTCGAGTGGGATTTCCACAAGGAAACAATGTACGTTTCGGATAACTTCAAGGAGAAGTTCGACATAGACCCGTCAGAGGCTCAGCTTGCAAACGGTAAGTTCCTTGATAAGATAATGACGGAGGATTATGCCGAAGTCTATAAGCGTGATATAAGCACACTGCTCAAGAACAGAACAGGTCACAGCGGCGAGTATCAAATGACCACAAAAAACGGAAGCCTGTTATGGTTCTCTATCCGTGCACTCTGCGTTACCGACCGTCTTGGCGAACCGCTTCGTGTTATCGGTGTCGTAACCGACATAGACAGCGAAAAGAAGCTTGAGCTTCAGCTTTCCGAGCGTGCAAGCTATGACTTCTTATCACAGCTTTATAACAGAAGCACATTTGAGCGTGAGCTTAAGAGCGAGATCGAGCGTAGCGCACACTCAAAGGTTGCGGTACTCTTTATAGACGTTGACGACTTCAAGTTCATAAACGACCGTTTCGGACATTCCGTAGGTGACGAGGTCATCAAGTATGTTGCCGGCTGTATCAAACAGCGTGTAAAGGGAAGCGGATTCGCAGGACGTTTCGGCGGTGACGAGTTTGTTCTTTGTATCACCGATCCTAAGCAGATTGAGGAGATAGAGAGCCTGTCGCTTGATCTTATAGATGAGCTTTACGAGGGCTACCACTCCGAGCTTGCAAACGTTTCGATAAACGTAAAGGCAAGTATCGGTATAGCGTTCTACCCCGAACACGGCGATGACAGCAACAAGGTAGTTGCCGCCGCTGACGAGGCTATGTACTTCGTAAAGAAGAACGGTAAGGCAAACTACCACATCTATCAGCCCGAAGATTCAGAGATGGAAGATCTTCAGCACACATTGTAATAAAAGTGATCAGAAATATTCATACCCGCTTTTTCGGCGGGTATGATTGCTTTTATCTGTAAATAATTTGAAAAACTAAAATTTAACCCGATAAGGCAAAGAGAGGATACACTGTATGGCAGTTGTTATAGCGATAACAAATCAGAAGGGCGGTGTCGGCAAAACCACGACCTGCGCCGCATTCTGCGGAGGACTAACCGAAAGCGGTAAGAGCGTTCTTGCAATAGACCTCGATCCGCAGGGAAATCTCAGCTTCAGCCTTGGCGCTGACGCAGAAGAAAGCTATACTATGTACGATGTATTCAAGGGAAACTGCACCGTAAAAGAGGCGATACAAAGCACGGATAACTGCGATGTTATCCCCGCAAACATACTGCTGTCGGGCTGTGAGCTTGAACTTACGGGCGTTGGCAGAGAGTACCTTCTCAGAGAGGCGCTGTCTGATGTTATGGACGATTATGATTACATAATGATAGATACCCCTCCTGCGCTTTCCATCCTCACGATAAACGCATATACGGCGGCGGACAAGCTGATTATCCCGATGATAGCCGAGATACTCAGCCTGCAGGGAATAGCACAGCTTAAAGAAACGATTTTCGCCGTAAAGAAATATTACAACAAGGATCTGGAGATTACAGGCATATTGCTTAATAAATATAATCCCCGACTTGTGCTTACAAAAGAAGTTGAGGAGCTTGCCGGAATGATAGCAGAACAGCTTGGCACAAAGATACTCAGCTCAAGGATAAGCACAAACGTTTCTCTTGCGGAAGCCCCTGCGCACGGCATTTCGATAATGGAATATGCCCCACGCTCCAAGGCGACCGTAGAATACCGCAGTCTTATCAACGAAGTGACCGGTGTGCCGATGAAAAAATCGCAGAAAAAGGACAGCAAACGTCCCGTCCGCAGACCGTCAAAGAAACAGTAATTCACGAAAGGAGCGCCTCCTGTGGCAGAAGAATATAAATCAAGCAAGACAAGACAGGTAATGAATCTTATAAACGCAAAGCCCTCAGGTGTCAATCCGTTCTTACCGCCTGCCGAGCAGGAAAGAGAGAAAAGATCGCTTGCCGAAAGCACCGTAGAGGACAAACTGCGTAACTATACGCAGTCAAAGCGAGGCACATCCGCTCCTAAATCTCACACAAAGCATAACCCGATGCTCCATATCCCCGAGGACGATGAGCCACAGCAGACGGTTAAAAGCGTAACACGTCACACAGGACAGATAACGATAGACATAAACCGCATAATCATTGACGAGATACTTGACGATGCGTTAAGACGCTTCAACACCTGCCACTGCGAAAAATGCAAGCGGATAATATCCGAAAAGGTACTTGACCTTGTTCCCGTAAAAATAGTAACGGTAACGCAGGACGAGGAGCGTTCGGTAGTAGACGGCTATTGCAGCTATGCCCGAAAGGATATATACTCTGCAATCGTCAAGGTCGTTCTTGAAAATAAACGCAGACCCTTCCACAACGAACGGCTGTGAGCCGCTTCAAATTCCGCCTGTGGCAATGTGCCGCTTCAAATTCGCCGTTCTGACGGATTAATCTTGGCTCAACCTCCGTTACCGGCGGTAGATGAAAGTTGAAAAGGGAAATTAAAAGTTTTAATCAATCTTTTTTAAAAGATTGCGGATTTTTAAGGCGGAGCCTTAAATCGCTTTCCGCAGAAAGCGAAATTTCTTAATACAAAGCGAATTTTTGAAGGGTAAGGGAAACTTTTTGCAAGATAAAAAGTTTCCCTTAACTTATAGATTGTTGCTTTTTATCCTCAAAAAAGGTGCCGGTGGCACGTTTTTTGACGGCGTGCGGTGCGGCAATGTGCCGCATCAAATTCGCCGTTCTATTTGATTGAGCTTTGCCTGACTTTCGTTACCGGCGGTAATAAACGTTAAAAAGAGAAACCAAAAGTTTTGCTTAGTCCTTTTCAAAATAACCGCCGCTCTCATTTCACCGTTGCGGTGCTTGAGTTTAGCGACAATATGAAAGCCACAGCTTTTGCTGTGGCTTCAGACTGTCGATAAACCTATATAATTTTTGAAAATGGGGTGTCGAGCGTTGCTTGCTTTGTTGGTTTTGCATCGTGCAAAACTTTTGGCAAGCAACCAAAGCGTCCTTGCTTTGGGTCGTAGCCCCCGACAGGGTCTAGGGGCGGTAGCCCCAGTAAAATCCCCCTTTCCCGGGGAAAGGGGGCAGGGGGATAGGGGGAGTGAGTTAGAAGTTTGTTTCAAAAACATACTTTTTCTACAAACTGAAAGCCACAGCTTTTGCTGTGGCTTTCAGTTATATACCCCGAAATTCAAATCCGATAATGCAGAATAAAACAAAAACCCCTCCGCCATAAGCGGAGGGGCTGTATGCTCTTTAATTAAAGCATCTCATCACTTAAAAGTGATTACTTGCTTCTCTTCTTAAGAACGATACCTGTTGTAGCAACTGCTGCTGCTGCGAGAGCTGCAGGGATAACTGCTACTGCCGCACCTGTAGGAGGGTTAACGGGCTCGCCTGAGCAATCGCCGGGCTTAACAGGATCTGATTCGCCGGGCTTAACAGGATCTGATTCGCCGGGCTTAGTAGGATCTGATTCGCCGGGCTTTACTGTGATTTCTTCATTGATCTTAATCTGATCGATAGCGATTGTGGGGATAGCATCGCCGTCAGCAGCCTTGAGGTCTGTGCAAACTGAGATGAATGCCACACCATCGATAACCTTGTCAAGGTCGATTGTTACAACATAAGTACCATTACCTGTTACTTCAACGGGAGTGCACTTAGCGTTTGCATTGCGCTCGTCACCTTCGCCCTGGAACTGGCATTCCCACTTGGAGTCAGCCATAGCGATCCAAGCCTTGAAGGGAGTTGTGAAGTTTGTAACTGTAAACTTAACAGAAATCTTGTTAGCACCTGCAAAAGCAGCCTTATCAGCGATTACATCTGCATCGTTGCCGGTCCATTCATTGATGATGTTTGTACGAACAAGACCTGAATCGATAACTGTCCTACCTGAGTTAGCAATTTTAACGTCAGCGGGAGCTACAGGCTCAGCAGGATCTTCAGTCTTACCGGGATCAACAGGAGGATCAACAGGATCAACAGGATCAGGTTCACCGGGCTTTACTGCAGCTTCTTCATCGTTGATTGTTAATGTGTACTGAACGCCTTTATATTTATCCCAGCTTAAGCAGTAGAAATCAACTACAGCACCCTTAACAACGGGGATAGAAAGCTGACCGCCGTCAGCGCCGACAGTGCCTACCCATGTTTCGGTGCCAACGCCGTCTTTAGTATCTCCAACACCATCACCGTTTACATCCCAAGCCCATGCTATGCTTGCACCGCCCCACTGATAGTACTTAACTGTACCGTCGGGGTTCTTAACAGCAACGCCTGCAGAGCAGTAATCGTTCCAACCTGATCCAGCTGCTGCTGCATCAGCTGAAAGTGCAACATCAACCTTAAGCGCATCAATGTCGCCCTTAACTGTGTATGTGTATGACGGAGTTTTACCATCGGTAAATGAAATATCTGCCTTTGTCTGAACAGGCTTAGGCTTAGCGGGATCTGCGGGTTCATTGTTCTTAAGGTTAACCTTCCAGTTGATTGTGTAATCAACGCCGTCGCCCTTGCTTAACATTACACTGAAAGCGGGGAAAATTGTGTTTTCTCCGATTTTCTGTGCAGTGAGAACTGCATCAGTAACTGTAAAAGTGTCAGCAGGAGTCTCAGATGCCTTCCATGTGCTACCTTTCGTTTCATCAGTTACTGTTGTTGAGTTGTAACCGATGAGGAAAGCAGTGTCGCCTGTGAATGTGATTGATTCGACATCTTCGGGCTTGTTGCCTTCCAAAATATCTTCAATCTTTAAGTCCTTCTGTGTCCACCAGACTTTATCACTGAATGTGATAGAACCGGCGAAAGCACTTACTGCAAGTGAAGAAACTGCGATTGCAGCAGCGCAAACACTTGCTAAAGTTTTTGTAAACTTCATTGGTTTTGTCCTCCATAAAATATTTTTTTAAGCTTCTAAGCTTTTCTTAATCATACTATATCGCAGTTTTTTTTACAAGTGTCATTTTGCACAAAAAAGACTTTTTCGTTTTGGTGAAACGATATAAACAGCAATGCAATTTTGTTCCTTTACAGCATTAAATTTGAAAATATCCCAACTTATGTGATAAAAAACCCCTCCGCCATAAGCGGAGGGGTCGTATGCTCTTTAATTCAAAGCGTTAAACCGTTTAAAAGCAATTACTTGCTTCTCTTCTTAAGAACGATACCTGTTGTAGCAACTGCTGCTGCTGCGAGAACTGCAGGGATAACTGCTACTGCAGCACCTGTAGGAGGGTTAACGGGCTCGCCTGAGCATTCGCCGGGGTTAACATCGCCTGAAGATTCACCGGGCTCAGCAGGATCTTCTGTTTCACCGGGCTTAGTAGGCTCTTCAGGTTCACCGGGCTCTACTGCAGCTTCTTCATCGTTGATTGTTAATGTGTACTGAACGCCATTATATGTATCCCAGCTTAAGCAGTAGAAATCAACTACAGCACCCTTAACAACGGGGATAGAAATCTGACCACCGTCAGCGCCGACAGTGCCTACCCATGTTTCGGTGCCAACGCCGTCTTTAGTTTCTCCAACATTATCACCGTCTACATCCCAAGACCAGTTTACGCTGGCGCCGCCCCACTGATAGTACTTAACTGTACCGTCGGGGTTCTTAACAGCAACGCCTGCAGAGCACCAATCGTTCCAACCTGATCCAGCTGCTGCTGCATCAGCTGAAAGTGCAACATCAACCTTAAGCGTATCAATGTCGCCCTTAACTGTGTATGTGTATGACGGAGTTTTCTTATCGGTAAATGAAATATCTGCCTTTGTCTGAATAGGCTTAGGCTCAGCAGGCTTTGTATCTGTGTCAGCAGCTGCGGGATATGTAGCGAGTAAATCGCCGGCCTTATCATAGAAATCAACCTTGTCGATTGTTAATGTAGCAGGAGTCTGATTGCCCTCTTCTCCCAGAGCATTCATCCACCATACTTCTACCTTGAAGTAACCGTTTGACTTACCGTCTGCATCCTTAGTCTGAAGACCGCCGATGCTGTCCCAAACCCATTGATGTGTGCCGGCTTCACTGCTTTCGATCTGGTCTGATGAAGCCCAACCGTTATTGGCAACAGTGTTACCGCCTAAAGCACCGTTAGCATAAGCCTCAGTTGTAATAGTAGCTACTGCCTTATCAACCTTGCCTGCCCATGCTTCAACGCTGTCATCAAAGGGAAGTTCCCATAAATTAACCTGACCTGCATCCTGAGGTTTACTGTTCTCAGGAACAGTCATTGAAACTAATGCGTCTGCTGCAAATGCGCTTACTGCAAGTGATGATACTGCAAGTGAAGCTGCTGCGATTGCAGCTAAAGTTTTTGTAAACTTCATTTTTTTGTCCTCCATAAAATATTTTTTTGCATTTAAGCTATTTTTAATCATACTATATCGCAATTAGATTTGCAAGTGGCATTTTGCACAAAAATACATTTTTGTTTTGGTGAAACAATATAAACATTAATGGGATTTTGTACGTTTACAGCATTAAATCTGAAAATACAACAATTTGTATAACAAAAAACTTAGCATTAAGCGAAGCTCCGGTTCTGTTATTACCTGTTTTTGTAAAATCCGTTTCATTTGTATGTGTTGCAAACGTTACAAACGACACATTTTCTTTATTCTGCTCCGTTTATTATGTTCCCCTTGACTAACCGCCCCGTTTAATGTACAATATAATAGAGGAAATATGCAGACAGCACGCACTTCGTGCCATATATTCTGCTTCCCGGCAGTCAAAAATCAATATATGGTTATACTGCACAAAAAACATTCTTATTTTTTTACTTATCCGATACACAGAATTTTCATTTCGAGTGAAACTTTTTCTGAAATTCAGCCTACTACAAAGTAGGTGACAAAGTGAGGTGAGCCGATGGGCGCAGAGATTCACGGAGGTCACGAGAATAACGAAGAATATTTCAACCGTGTCTACAACGAAACCTGCAGATCCGTTTCCCGTTTTGTAGTCAGCAAATGCGGAAACAGAGAAGATGCGGAAGATATTATTCAGAACGTCTATACACGTTTCTTCAAGCGCATAAGCGAAAAAGGACACGAGGACATCGAAAGCCCCGAGGCTTTCCTTATAAATATAGCGAAGTTTGAATGCCGCACCTATTTTTCGGGCAGGAAGAAGGATGACAAGGTTTCCTCCTTTTCCGACTATACCGAAGAAGAAATGGTCGCTATCGAACGGGAGATGTCCAAGCCTCAGCAACGGCTTGAGGATGTTATCAGCAACAAGATTGTTGCAAAGCAGATTTTCGATGACATAATGAAGACCGATGAACTGACAGGTCAGATATTCTATCTTCATTTTGCGTGCGATATGAAGCTGGAGGATGTAGCGAAGGCGCTTGACGTCAAGCTGTCTACCGTTAAAAACAAGCTCTATCGCACAATAGAAAGACAAAAGAAAAAATTCAAATTATAACGACTTACGGAAGGGGGCTTTCAGATGAATACAAACGATTTTTACAAAGAACTGATGAGCGAGTATTCGTTTGATTACGAGAAGATAAGAAAAGCCGCTATGGGTAAGTCTGTACAGGCTAAAAAGAGCAGGCTGAAAACGGTTTGGCTTTCTGTGGCAGGTGCCGCAGCCGCCGTAGCTATCACATTTTCAAGCGTCGCCCTGCTGAATTCCGGCAGTCCTGTTGTTGTTTCACCGACAACCTCGATAAGTGCGGAAGATCGTTTCAGAATGGCTATGGAGGCATACAGCAAGGCGGAAGAGAACACCGAAGATGTTTTCCTTTACGTTACCTTCAGAAATTCAGTAACGCCCGAAGAAATGCAGAGCATTTTAGCTAAGGCAGACAGCAAGGGCAACATCCGTGTTACAGAGGTTTATCTTTCCGATAACACAAAGGTAAAGGGCAGCGAGGCTATCGCCGCATTATTCGAGGAGAACGCTAAGGATATTACAGCAGTAAAGGTATATTGCCCCGGCAACTTCCTTATAAAGCTGACAGCGCTTGACGGTGTTTACCTTGTTGAAACAGAAGATTCCTTCTCAAAAGATGATTTTTCTGCGATAGATACAAGCAGCGAGTACGATTACTACCCCGACTACAGCACAACCGAGCCGGTCACACCGCCCGATGCTGTTCCCGGAGATACGACTAACGTAGCCGAGTAAAAATTTCTCCTATTATATTATAATAGTATACCGCCCGTAAGACTTAACGGTTTTACAGGCGGTTTTTTACATTCTGCAAACGCCGTGTAATCGTTTTAACAAAATTAGCGGATAAGTCTGTTTGGCTATTGACTTTTTCCGTGAAAACCATTACAATATGATTGACACAAGAAAAAACGGCTGTCAGCATATCAAAAAAACGGCAGTCAAGGAAAGAAAGGTATCTATGAAGAAAAGAATGCTCGCCGCAATTTTAAGCGGCATAATGGTGATAACGGGAATTTCCGCTTGCTCGGGAAATGCCGCAACATCATCTGAAAACAGTTCGGCTTCAACAACAACAACTACCACAACAAAGGCGGAAACGACAACCACGACCGCCGCAACCACTACAACCACAACGACCGCAACACAGAATCCGGAACCTGCACCTGCCGAAACAAAAGGTGACTCTGTTCAGTTCTCGCAGAACTTAATGCCCGGCTGGAACCTCGGTAATCAGCTTGAGTCAAACTCCGACGGAACACCGAGCGAAACAGCGTGGGGCAACCCCGTAATTACCGAAAATCTCATCAAGCAGGTAAAGGCACAGGGATTCAAGTCTATCCGTATCCCCGTATCATATCTTTCGAATATAGGTGCAGGCCCCGACTACACTATCGACTCAAAGTGGCTCGACAGAGTGCAGGAAGTAGTCGATATGTGCATTGATAACGGACTTTACGCTATAATCAACGTTCACGGCGACGGCTACTACAGCATAAAAGGCGGCTGGCTTCTCTGCGGCGAACCCGCTTCCGAGCAGGAGACTATAAAAGCAAAGTACGAAAAGGTCTGGGAGCAGATAGCAAATCGCTTCAAGAACTATGACGATCACCTCGTGTTCGAGTCAATGAATGAAGTGTTTGACGGATCATACGGCAACCCCAATCCCGAATACTACAACAACATCAACGCATACAATCAGATTTTCGTTGATACGGTAAGAAAAGCAGGCGGCAATAACAACAGCCGTTATCTGCTTATCCCCGGCTGGAACACAGATATAAACTTCACAACAGGCGACTGCGATACATATACAATGGAAGCAAAGTTAGTTATCCCGAATGACAGCAGGATAATGGTTTCCGTCCACTACTACACCCCGTGGGAATTCTGCGTAGACGAAGGCAAAGATACCTTCTATAAATGGGGCGACTCGGTCAAGAAATTTGTAAAGCGCAGACAGAGTGAAACGCTCGTAAACAGACAGTTCGATAAGCTCTACAATGCGTTTATCAAGAACGGTTACGGCGTTGTAATAGGCGAGTACGGCGCAAACGACAAGACCTCAAAGGATAAGAGCAATACTACATATCGTGCTTATTTCGCAGAGTATGTGAATTATGCCGCTCATCAGAGAAATATCGTTACTGTTTACTGGGATAACGGCTATAACGGTAATCACGGCTTCGGCTTATTCGACCGCACAGAGTGCACAGTAACCCAGCCCGAAATAATCAAGGGCATCATAAACGGCGCCAAGGCGACAACAGCACCCGCCGCACCTACAGAATAAACTTAGCCGAAGACTGAAAAAATTTGTATAATTTTCCGCTTGCTTTTTCGGAAGAAATGTAGTATAGTAGTCTTTGCAAAAAGAAGAAAGGAATGATACTTATTATGAAGAAATTAACCTCTGCGGTTACAGCCGCAGCAATGTCGATATTACTGGGTATTACCTGCTTTGCCGAAGAAATCGGCGCAAGCACAGTAGTCGGAGCAAGCAGCGGCAACACAAACACAGGTGTGACTTTTGATATGACAGCGATCATTATCTGCGTTGTCGCACTGGTAGTTTTAGTTGCAGTCGGTGTTATTACATTCATCATCAGCAAGAAGAAAAAGAATAAGTAATTTCTTTGCGAGCCTCCCACACAGGAGGCTCGTTCCAGTCTGTCGAAAAACTTCTATCGTTGATAAAAATGGGGTCGCAGGGGCGAAGCCCCCGACAGGGACTAGGGGCGGTAGCCCCAGTAATATAGCCCCTTTCCGGGGGAAAGGGGTTTGGGGATAGGGATTGAGGACAAGCACTTTTTTGAAAAAACATACTTTTCCCACCATCTGCGAGCCTCCCACACAGGAGGCTCGTTCTTCTTTTCACAATATCACCATAAACTTTCAGCAAAGCTACACCATATCCCCCTGTTTATCAGCATAAAATGGAAAATATTCACTTGACTTTTTGTGCTTTTTGGGATATACTATATTGTGTACAAAGAAACAACAGTACATCTCAGACGACAGCAGTACAGCGTTATTCTACTGTCGCACGGAGGGTAAAAATGAAAAGATACGCAGTCACTTTGTTTATTGCGGCGCTTGCTTTAGCTTTGGTGCCGGCTTTAAGCGGATGCGGCTCGGATAACACATCATCGGACAATTCAACACCAGACATAACATCAACAACACCGCAGAGTACCGACTCAGAACCTTCGTCACAGCAGACAACGGTATCGGATATAATATCGCTCCCGGAAAGCTCTGATAACAGCAGTACAATAAATGACCTTCGCACTCAGATAGTGTCAACCGCTGAGGCTCTTGTCGGAGTCGATTATGTCAGCGGTATGGCAACGCCTGAGCAGGGCTTCGATAATTCGGGACTTATATACTATGTCCTTCGTGAAAACGGCTTTATCAATTGTCCGAGAGGAACAGCCGCACAGAAAGAAATGGGTACGACCGTAGCGCTCAGCGAGATTGAGCCGGGCGACATCCTTTTCTTTACCGATAAAGATTCAGAAACAGGCGAGATGATTGACTTCGCCGGAATATATACAGGCAACGGCCAGCTTATTTACAGCCCTTATCCGGGTGAAAAGGTAAAGTTTGCCGACCTTAACAGCTCTTATTGGCAAAACTGCTTCAGCCGTGCTGTAAGAGTTGCTTAAAACCGATTATGACATTGTCCTTCATATAAAACTACAGGAATGCCGTCTGCTTTGCAGACGGTGTTTTTGTATATTTTGGGGAATAACTGCGAAAAGAATCGATTTTGTCACCTTTTTGTAACCGTTGTAACCGTTTTGTAACCATTTGTAACCAAATTGTTACCATATTGTAACCGAATTTTAATTGAATTTCGGATTTTTTGTGATATACTTAAATCAAGGACAGAGAACAATATAAAACGATAAAGCAAAGGTCGTGATATTATGAAAAAGAAACTATCGTTAATCTTGGCAATGTTTACAGTTTTGGCTTTGGCTTCACTTACCGCTTGTTCCGGAAACAATTCTCCGTCCTATGAAAGCGGAAATGATCCGCAGAACGGCACTCAGAGTTCCGTAGGGGAAAGCTCTGACAGCTCTTCCGACAACACATCGAGTGAGGATAACTCCTCTGATGATACGTCAAGCGAAGACAACTCTTCCGACAACACATCGAGTGAGGATAACTCCTCTGATGATACGTCAAGCGAAGACAACTCTTCCGACAACACATTGAGCGAGGATAACTCTTCCGACAACACATCGAGCGAGGATAACTCCTCCGACAACACATCAAGCGAGGACAACTCTTCCGATAATACGTCGTCAGACAGCACCGAGCCGCCCGCTCCCTCAGAAAAAGGTGATGCAATAGCAAAGTCGGCTTATGATATGCTCGGTAAACCATTCACTGAGGGCGGATACAGCGCAGAAACAGGTTTTGATAATTCGGGACTTATCTACTATGCGCTGACATCAAACGGTGTCGATTGTCCCAGAGGACTTACCGCACAGAAAGAAATGGGAACTGAAATAGCTCTTGAAAAGCTTGAAAAGGGCGATATAGTTTTCATAAAGGACGGCGACTCGTTCTTTGGCGGTATATATACCGGAGATGACACGATAGTGTTCAGTCCGTATCCGGGACAGAAAGTCCGCACCGCAAGCATGAAGTCGGTATATTATACCGACAACTTCTTAAAGGCTGTAAGAGTGGATTAAACGCTTTTATTGCAATTTTCCTTACTTTCCTAACAATTTCGCAACGCTTTGAAACAACGCATTTCAGTTATAGCAACGCACAGAAAAATCATACTACCGCATATATCTTCCGCCTTGCTTTATCACACTAATTTTTCCGTAACATTCCGCAGCATTTTGCAACGCATTAACATCATCATATAACATCAACACATCGCTGCATAGCAGCAAATTCTCCTCTCTTATATATTATGCCCCCTCGGACAACCGAGGGGGTAAAATCTTTTTGTGTTTAATTGCTTTTTTGCTTGATTTTCACTGTTCAAACTGTTACAATAAGACTAACAATTCATATTCAGCTTTAAAGCCGAAAGGAAACACAGATATGAAAAAACGCAGAATTCTATTCAACGATAACTGGAGATTCACCCTCACCGAACCGGACAGCGACGGAAAGACGCTTGAAAACGCACATTGGTATAATGTTGAGATACCGCACGACTGGCTTATAGGCGATACGGCAAACCTCTACAAGTCCGGCTGTGGCTGGTACGAGAAGTATTTCACCGTAGATGCTCTCGGAGAAGACGATTGCTATATCCTGATCTTTGACGGTGTATATATGGATACTACCGTCTATGTAAACGATAAGGAAGTCGGCAAGTGGAAGTACGGCTATACAACCTTCAGCTTTGATATAACCGGTGCTCTGAAAAACGGCGAAAACCGCATTTTAGTCAGAGTAAACCATAAATCCCCGAATACCCGTTGGTACAGCGGAGCCGGAATATACAGAAACGTGTGGCTCAGAAAAACCTCTCGCCGTCACATCGTTGAAAACGGTGTCTATATCAGCGCAAAGTGCAATGATACAGACCGCAGAGAACACGGCAAATGGAAGACTACTGTGCAGATAAGCCTTTCCGACACGGTCTGCGGCTTGATTTCATATACATTAAGAGATCCCGAGAACAGAGAGGTTTACGTTTGCGAACGCAGACTTTGCGGCAAGAACGATAAGCTGGTGTTCTATATGGACGCTCCTAAATTATGGGATATAATCACACCCAATTTATATACCCTGTCCGTGATACTTTATGACGATAACGGAAACAGGCTTGATGATACCGTTGAAAAATTCGGCTTCAGAACCACAAAATTCAGCGCAAACGAGGGCTTTTTGTTAAACGGTATGCACCTCAAGCTGAACGGTGTTTGTATGCACCACGACTTAGGCGCACTCGGCGCTGCGGTAAATTACGACGCTACCCGCCGACAGCTTGAAAAGCTGAAGAATATGGGCGTAAACGCTATCCGCACCAGCCATAACCCTCCGTCAAGAGAGCTTATGGAGCTTTGCGATAAAATGGGCTTCCTCGTTGACAGCGAAATATTCGATATGTGGGAGCTTGCCAAGAACGAGAACGATTATCACCGTTTCTTCCCCGACTGGTATAAGAAGGATGTTGAAGCGTGGATAAAACGTGACCGTAATCACCCGTCGGTTATAATGTGGAGCATAGGCAACGAAATATACGATACGCATAAAAGCCCCAGAGGACTTGAGGTTGCGAAGATGCTTTGCGAGGAGGTCGAAAAGAACGACCCTATGCACAATGCCCCGCCCACGATAGCCTCAAACTATATGCAGTGGGAAAACGCACAGAATGTAGCGGATTATCTGAAGCTGGCAGGCTATAACTATACGGAAAAGCTGTATGACGAGCATCACGAAAAGCATCCCGACTGGGTCATTTACGGCAGTGAAACCGCCTCGACGGTACGCTCAAGAGGCATATACCACTTCCCCTATGATACAGGCTTACTGGTATATGACGATCTGCAATGCTCCGATCTCGGAAACAGTGTTGTAAACTGGGGAGCGTCTCCGCTAAGATCCTTTGCTATGGATGCCGCCGCAGAATTTTCTATGGGACAGTTCGTATGGACAGGATTTGACTATATCGGCGAGCCTACCCCCTACAATACCAAGAATTCATACTTCGGCATCATAGATACCGCAGGCTTTGAAAAAGACTCGTTCTGGTTCTATAAATCGGTATGGGATATAGCCGAAGAAAAATCCTTCATTCACGTTTCTCCTTGCTGCTGGGATTTCAACGAGGGTCAGCTTATAGACGTGCTTGTTTATTCCGACCTTCCGTTTATCAGACTGCATTACTGCGGAGAGATGTATGACGGAAAGGTGATAGATCACCTCACGGAAGACAAGCTCTGCGCCCGCTTCACAGTGCCGTTCCATAAGGACAAGCCGCTTGCGGTAAGAGGCTATCTCAGCCCCGATTGCGATGTTGACGATTACGAAAAGGAGGAGGTCCTTTTCACCTCTCTCGACCCCTATAAAGTAAATATGAGCCCCGATGTGAACGAAATAACGGCTGACGGAAGATCGCTTGCGTTTATCACCGTAACTGTTGACGATATAATGGGACAGGAAGTTCAGAATGCGGTAAACAGAATAAAGTTCACCGTAAAGGGCGCAGGCAGACTTGTAGGACTTGATAACGGCGACAGCACCGACTATGACAGCTATAAGGGCAATCACAGAAAGCTGTTCTCCGGAAAGCTCCTTGCGATAATCGAATCCACCTTTGAAACGGGCGACATAGTTATCACCGCCGAAAGCGAGGGTCTGAAGCCTAAAACGATAACTATAAAAGCGGTAGTCCCCGAAACAGCACCGCAGGGAGTAAGCGTTGTTACAGAAAACGCATTCCCCGCAGTAACCACGCCCTACACAAATGAAATTCCCGTAAGAAAAATCGACCTTTTCGACAGTGAGCCTCGTACATTGACAAAGGAACGTGATACTGCCGAAATTTCGGTAAAGATATTCCCTGAAAACGCAACCTTCCGTGACATAGAGTTCAAATGCTGTACAGATAACGGAGTTGAGATCAGCTTTGCCAAGGTAGTTTCGTTTGACGGAAATACGGCAACGCTTAAAGCCTTCGGTGACGGCAAATTCCGCCTGAGAGCATATTCAAAGAACGGTACCGATATTCCGAAGATTATCTCCGAGCTTGAATATACGGCAGAAGGACTCGGAAAAGCAGAAAAGAATCCTTATATCTTTATTGCCGCCTGCCTTTGCGATTTCTCGAATGTTCCCGTTATCACGATAGACAGAGGCTCGCTCGGCGGCTTTAACGGAAGAACGACCGTCGGCTTCAGCTCCGTTGATTTCGGCGGCGGAACCAAGAAGATTACGATAAGCGTCGGAAACAGCGGCGGCGGTGAAGATTATCCCGTAGAGCTGTATCTCGGTGACGCCGACAACGGCGGCAGATATATCGGCACATTTGCAATAAAGAATAACGGCGGATGGGACAGAGCATACCCCCAGACCTTCGACTTGCCGTGCAGAATAAGCGGAACGCACGACATCAGCTTTGTTATCAACAATTCCTGCATATTCGGCGGCTTTGAGTTTGAAAAGTACGACCGTACCTATGCGGAAAACTCTGCGGCAGACAACGATAATCTGTACGGCGATGATTACAAGGTAAACGGCTCGTGCGTTGAGGAGATAGGCAACAACGTTGTTATCGAATTCAACGGCCTCGATTTCGAAGGCGGAACGGATAAGATAACCGTTACAGGCAGAACACCGCTTGATAACTGCACGATTCAGCTCAGAGTAAACGATGAGAACGGCAGCCAGACCACCCGTCTGCTCGAATTCCCCCACGCAGACGAGTACACGCCGGTAACGTTTGACATCGATCATATCGCAGGCAAGAACAACATTGCATTCGTGTTCCTGCCCGGCACACAGTTCGATATGAAATCGTTCAGATTCACAAAAACCGAAGATTAAACCGGTTCTTATTAAATCGCCACGGTGATACTATCGTTTGTGCCAAGCACCATCACCCTTGCCTCCCCTCGAAAAAGGGGAGGTGGCACGGCTACTACAACAAGTTCTGCATTTATCGGTATATTAGTTAGAAATCCGGCTTTTATAAATCACTAATATTTCCAAGCCGTGACGGTGGGGATTGAATTTGACAGAACTTCTATCCCACTCGCTTTTCGTAGGGCGAGTGGCTTGCCCCTCCCGTTGCATCGAACCTCTCAATCCCCACAATCATTACAAAAGAACAATAATCCCCTCGCCTCGCACCATCACCCTTGCCTCCCTTGTCAAAGGTGAGGTGCTGTCGCCCGAAAGAATTCGGGCGACTACCGGAGGGATTGCTCCCCATTCGCACTATCCTTCGAAAAGCACTATCACCCTTGCCTTTAAATGAACGCTCTGTTTGTTTTGCGTCACTGCCTCGTCAGCCATTAGTGTCGCTGCGTCCTGCAGCGACTAAGTGTGGCTGACTTTAAGCATCCGTGCTTAAAACTTTGGGCGTTCAACTTCGGGCATCCATGCCCGCCCTCGAAAAAGGGTGAGGTTCTGTTGCTCGGTCAAGCCGAGCCAACTATGGTGGGGATTGTAATTGCTTAGAAGTTGTTTCCCTGAACGCTTTGGTTCTTTCCCTCGTTAATATTGACAAGTGTACCCATTTGAATAGCGAACCCGAGAAGTGCTATCCGACAAAAAGAACTATCGGTAGCTTGTTACCAAAGATAAATACTAAAAAGCCACGGCACCCACCGTGGCTTTTCCCCACCCATCAACTAAAAACCACCTCTTTTTCCCAACCCTGCAATCATTTACACCCATTCGCTATAGACTTTTTGCGAAAAACGTGCTATAATATAAACGATTATAAACAACTGCACCGTGTTTTAATGCTTTGACAACGCAAGCGGTCAGACACAAGGAGGTGTTCGGAGCAGATGACTTATGAAAAGTCCTGCGGCGGTATTGTTTACAGAAAATTTCACGGCAATACGGAAATATTGCTTATAAAGCACATCAAGTCGGGCTACTGGTCATTCCCGAAAGGACACGTTGAAAACGGCGAAACCGAAGAAGAAACCGCAAAACGTGAAATAAAAGAGGAAACCGGCATAGACGTTTATATTGACTCAGGCTTCAGAGAAACGGTTACATATTCGCCACGCAAGGACGCAAAAAAGGAAGTTGTGTATTTTGTTGCCCGTGCAAAAAATTATGATTACACCCCCCAGCTTGAAGAAATTTCCGAGATACGCTGGGTAGGCATAGGACAGGCGCATAACCTGCTCGTCTATGACAACGATAAGCTGATAGTAAATAAGGCAAAGAGCTTTATCGCACTTATGAAATGAAGAAATTGTGTTTTGAGTAAAAGAAGAAAATGCGAAAGGAAACCCCACATGACATACGAACAGGCATTTGAATACGTCGGTTCTTTCACAAAATCCGGTACGCCTGTAAAGGACCTTATAAGATTTGTTATTCTTATGAGGCTTCTCGGCAATCCGCAAAACGAGCTTAAAATAGTTCACGTTGCAGGAACAAACGGAAAAGGTAGCGTATGCGAATATATAAGCAACGCTGTAAAAGCCGACAACAAGAGCGTAGGAAAATTCACATCGCCCTATATTGAGTGCATCGAGGAACGCATACAGGTAAACGGAAAATATATCTCACGTCCTGCCTTTGCGCTTCTTTGCGAACAGGTGAAAAACGCCGTAGAGCAGACAGGCTTTGACGGATTCTCACAGTTTGAGATACTTTGCGCCATAGCCCTGCTTTATTTCTATAAGGAGCAGGTAAACGTTGCCGTTATAGAAACCGGCATAGGCGGACTTCTTGACTGCACTAACGTTGTAAATCCCGCTGTCAGCGTTATAACATCGGTAGATTTCGACCATACCGATGTGCTTGGCGATACGCTTACCGAAATAGCACGTCACAAGGCAGGCATAATAAAGCCGTCCGTTCCGTGCATAGTATATCCGGGACAGGCAAAAGAGGTAATGCGTGTCATTGACGATAAATGCCGTGAGTATAACTGCGAAGAAATTATCCCCGATATGTCAAGAGTGCAGATGCTCCATATGGATATTACCGATGTGTTCTTTTCATACAAGGGTATGAATTATCATCTCGTTATGTCCGGTGAACATCAGATAAAAAATGCACTGTGCGCCATAGAGGCCTGCCGTATACTGAATATAGAGTACAGCAGTGTGTTCACAGGACTTGAAAGATCCGCCCTCAGAGCAAGAATGGAGGAGGTAAGCGTGAACGGCGCTGTCTGCATCATAGACGGCTCGCACAACCCCTCCGCAATGAGAGCCGCCGAAAAACTGCTGAGCTGCGACAAAAGAAAAATACACGCCGTAGTCGGCATGATGGCAAACAAGGACTGGCAGACCGCCCTTAAAATAATTCTCCCCCGCTTCGAAGACGTGATATTCGTTGACGGCTTTATGCCCGGATGCGTACCCGCTTCTCAGCTTACACGCTTTGCCATAGAGCAGGGAGTACGCGCTACCGCCTGCGGCGACCTTAACAGCGCAATATCGCAGGCGACGCTAAAGGCAGGAACAAAGGATATAGCGATGGTCACAGGCTCGCTCTACCTTGCCTCCGCCGCCGAAAAGATAATCAGCAAGTAAATACGATCAAAGCCGCCCGATAACCGAGCGGCTTTATAAAAACAAAAATCCGACCCCGAAAGGCCGGCACAATATTCATATCGCAACTTTACCTGTAAGCCGAGTTTTGTCGTGTGCGATCATCTATCTACGCTCTGCGTCGCCGCAGACCTCAAGCCACCTTAAATCGGGACCGCCGAGCAGACGGTTTACCCCCGAAACCAATCGGTGTTGCATCGGATAGGGTTTACAGACAGGAACAGTCGCCTGCCCCGTGGTGAGCTCTTACCTCGCCTTTCCACCCTTACACTGTAAAACAATGCGGTATATTTCTGTTGCACTCGCCCTGGAGTCGCCTCCGGCTGCCGTTAACAGCTACCCTGCTCTGTGATGCTCGGACTTTCCTCACGGTTTTCACCCCGTGACCGCACAGTAAAGTTGCGATAGTTATTGTATCATTTTGTGTTGCATTTGTCAATACAAAACCCCCGATTATTGCCTTATTTCAAGGAGTAAAAGCATATTATGACCGTAAAGCCGAATATAAAAAAGAACTTCAATATAACGTGGCTGCTCCTGTACGGTGCAGGACTTATCACTGTCGGTATACTTGTACTTGTAAACGGAAAAATAGTGGTAGAGCCTGCCGCAAGACTGGGCGGTATCTTTATCGTCGCAAACGGTATCCACCGCCTTATCCGTGCCTACGCAAGACATCAGCGACTGCCCGTGTTCAGTGGTGTCGGAAACATTATAATAGGACTAATATCCGTTTTCTTTCCCGCCGCTACTCTTGCGCTTCTGTCGTTTATATTCTCGCTTTATGTTTTTCTTAATGCCCTTGTGAAATTCATCGACTTCGGCACAGCCCTTAAAAATGCCGTTCCCGATGCGTTCTATGACTTTTTTTCGGGAATATTCTTCACCGTTTTCGGCATTATTATGCTTTTCGGCACCCTTATGGGAAGTCAAGGTATGCTTGTTGTCATCGGACTATATTGCATAATTTACGGTGCAGGCGAACTCCGCCTGTTTATCCGTGAGGCCGCTCCGAATAAAGCCAAAGGCATCATCCGCCGCAGGATACGCTTTTCGCTTCCGCAGGTCATAACCACGTTCATACCGCTGAAAACCTTGCGCAGCTATACCGAACGCCTTGATTCTCGTGAGATAGATATTGAAAAACTGCAAAACGAGGAGCGTTACGAAAAAAGCGCCGACGCCCCCGATATACACGTTCTTATCCACGTCAGCGCCGACGGAGTAGGCTCTATAGGACATTGCGACCTTGTGCTGAACGGCACGGTAATATCCTACGGAAATTACGATAAATCATCTGAGCGGCTTTTCGGCGGCATCGGTGACGGTGTGCTTTTCAAAGCGGATTTTGACAAGTATATAAATTTCTGCGTTTATCACGATTTGCAGATGGTGTTCGATTTCGGCATAAAGCTGTCGGAAAAACAGCTTGCAAAAGTCAGAAAAGGCATAGCAAAGCTCGAGCGGAACATCACCCGCTGGAAACCGCCCTATCAGCTTGCAACCGAAAACAGCCCCATCGCCGATATTGCGGATTTTGACGATTATTGCAGTTCGCTGTGGAACGGCACACACGCACGGTTCTTTAAGTTTAAAAGCGGCAGATTCAAGACCTATTTCGTTATGAGTACAAACTGCGTTTTCCTTGCGGACTATATACTCAGCAAGGCAGGAACCGATATAGTAAAGACCGCAGGCATAATCACCCCCGGCGATTATTACGATTATATGCAGAGCGAATATGCCCTCCCCGGCGGAATAGTCATAACCCGTGACATTTACAGTAAATATAACGTTTCGCCGGCTGAAACTTAAGTGAAAATCCTTGAACTTGACACGATAGTGTGATATACTACAATAGGACAAGAATTTACATTTACGGGTAGCAAAAAGTCAGGAATTTCATCGTTGATTTATGTGATATCATTATGTATTTTTTGTAGGGGAGGGGTTGTATGTACTTTACGGTTTTGCATCCCTGCAAAACTTTTGGTACATACGTTAGGCATCCTTGCCTAACTTGCCCCTCCCGTGAAAAGAATAAAGAAATCCGAAAGATTGTTAAGTTGTTTATTTATAGCAATCTGCTTTATATCGGAATGATTAAAGTCCTAACTACAGAGAATAAGTTGGTATAATATATTCGGCGATATATTTACCCCGCATAAAGAAAGGACATACTATGAAGCTAAATATCAAGTTAACAGCGGCAATACTTGCCTGTGCGTCAATTCTGACGTCGGCCTGCGCCTGCTCATCACAGAATACAAGCTCCGCTACGGACAGCAAAAACGAAAGCAGTGCAGCGGAAAGCTCCGCTGCAGAAAGCAAGGATAATACAAAAAGCGACACAGCAAGCGATAATTCATCCGCATCTTCAGAAAGCACCGTTTCTTCCGATGAATCATCGTCCGAAAATAAGAAGCCTGTCGGCGTTGACGGCGTTCAGACAAACGGTCAGCTTGTCGTTGACATAGACGGTCATACATGGGGCATCTCCCTTTACGGCGGCGGTGACGGTGCAAATTATGCGTCATACCTTAACGAGTTCAAGGAAAAGGTAGGCTCATCGGTAAACGTATTCAATATGGTAGTGCCTACAGCAGGCGCATACTACCTTCCCGAAGGCTACGAAAAATACAACGCAAGCCACAGGGATTCGATAAACAGCATAGCAAACAAGCTGGTGAACGTAATAAACGTTGACGGATACGCCGCACTTGAGGCACACACAAACGAGTACATCTATACCCGTACCGATCACCACTGGGAACCCCTCGGCGCATATTATGCGGCAAAGGCTTTCTGTGAAATGGCACAGGTACCCGTAAAGGAGCTTTCGACCTACAAGACGGAAACGATAGAAGGCTTTGTCGGAACAATGTACGCATTTACCGATTATAACGAGCGTATCAAAAATGACCCTGATACCTTCACCTACTATATCCCCTCTACAGATTACACCGCCACTTATTATACAACCGACTTCAAGGTTGACGAGCAGTTCACACAGTTCCACAGCATATTTGTAGATCAGCCCGCAAGCGGCGCATATTCGACCTTTATGGGCGGCGATCAGAAGATAGTAAAGATAGAAACCGCAAACAAGAACGGCAGAAAGCTCTGCATCTTCAAGGACAGCTACGGCAATGCCGAAGTTCCCTTCTTTATAGATTCCTTTGAGGAAATCTACGTTTGCGACATCCGCTACTTTGACCTTTACGCACCCGACTTTATTAAGGATAATGGCATTACCGACGTTCTGTTCACAATGTGTACATTCTCCGCTGTCGGTGAAAATGCAGAGGGTATAAAGAACAACCTGCTTTCAAAGTAAATCGCTGACAGGTTTTCTGAAAGGAGGAGCAGTATGAAAAAGCTCCCGAAGATAACAGCACTTATATTGGCATTATCGCTCGCCTGCGGATGCTCGGAGGTTTTCCCCGACAGCAACGCAAGCGGCAAGGACACATCGGCATACACCCTACCACCCGACCCCGTATCATCGGAAGCTCCTTCGGACACCGAAAGCGAAGAAACCGAACAGCACGATACCTCCGCTCCCGAAACGTTACCGCCGGATACTTCTGCTGAAGAAACCTCCGCTCCCGAAACAGACGGCACTTCTGCCGAAGAAAGCTCCGCCCCCGCAAGCAACAGTGATATAAACAGCTACAGGGTGATAGGCGACAACGGTATATTAGTCGCAGGTATGGATAATCACTACCGTGGAATTATGTTCTACGGCGGTACATACGGCTACTGCGACCAATATATGACCGATGTAAAGGCATTCCAGTCGGCGCTTCCCGAAGTGACGGTATATTCTATGGTAATACCGACCTCTGTCGATTTCTACAATCCGACCGAATACAAGGGCTACACCGAGCTTCAGAAGGATAAGATAGATTATATCGAAAGCGGGCTTAAAAGCACGGGCGTTACAAATGTCAGCGTGTATGATACTCTGTCAAAGCACACCTCAGAGGAGATATACTCAAGGACGGACCACCACTGGATGCCGCTCGGCGCATATTATGCCGCACAGGTGTTCTGCAAAACGGCAGGTGTAAAAGTGCCGGATATAAAGAATTACCGCAAGGAAACCTGCGGCGGTTATGTCGGTTCGATGTATTATTACTCTTCCGACGAACACCTTAACAATGACCCCGAAACCTATGCGGTCTACTATTCTCCGAATGAGGATAAGCTGAAAACCACATATTACGACCGTTATTACAGCAACGGCTATGACAGCAGCCTTTTCCTTTGCGACAACGCAAGCTATTACTATCTGTCATTTCTCGGCAGTGACGATCTCATCGCCCATATAAAGACCAACGCAAAGACAGGCAGAAATCTGGTCGTTATCAAGGAAAGCTACGGCAACGGACTTATCCCGTTCTTCACTGAGAGCTTTGATAATATCTATGTGCTTGACCTGCGTTACTGCGAGGTAAACGCAATAAAATTCTGCAAGCAGGTCGATGCGACCGATCTGCTGTTTGCAAACTGCGCCTATACCGTTGCAGGCGGCAACTGCGACTACTTCTCATATATAAGAAACATTTAAGGAAGATTACATGAAAGAACTTGAATACCCCTTCGACAGCGGTTATCTGCTGAAAAAGAAACGCTCTATAAAAAGACAGCTCCTGTCAGACGGCAGTGTGCGCATAAAGAAAAAAATCGCCGTTCTCGGCGGCTCAACCACGAACGATATAATTAATATGCTCGAATTATTCCTGCTGAACTACGGCATCGAGCCGACCTTCTACGAGTCGGAGTACAACCGTTACTGGCAGGACGCAGTATTCGGAAATGAGGAGCTTGACAGCTTCTCGCCCGACCTTATTTTCGTTCATACATCAAACCGCAATATTCTGAAATATCCTGCGATAACCGACAGCAAGGAGCAGACAGATGCTCTTTTTGCCGAGCAGATGAAATATTTTGAAACGATGTGGGAAAAGATAGCCGAGCGCTACCACTGCCCCGTTATACAGAATAACTTTGAACAGCCGTATTTCAGACTTATGGGCAACCGTGATGCGTTTGACTGCCGAGGCAGAGTGAATTTCATAAACAGGCTGAACACAGCGTTTGCCGATTATGCCGCATCGCACGAGAGCTTTTATATCAATGATATAAACTATGTCAGCGCCTGCTACGGTCTTGACAAGTGGAGCGAGCCGTCCTACTGGCACCTGTACAAGTACGCAATGTGCGTTCCTGCGATACCCGACTTTGCGTTCAATTTAGCGGCAATAATAAAGTCGGTATTCGGCAAGAACAAGAAAGCGCTTGTACTCGACCTTGATAATACGTTATGGGGCGGAGTTGTCGGAGATGACGGTGTTGACGGTATCGAAATCGGACAGGAAACCCATATGGGACAGGTCTATGCCGAATTTCAGAAGTATCTCGGACTTGTGAAGGATACAGGCGTAATGCTGACCGTCTGCTCGAAGAACGATGAAGAAAACGCCCTCGCAGGCCTTAATCACCCCGAGGGCAGTTTAAAGCCCGATGATTTCATAATGATAAAGGCAAACTGGGATAATAAGGACAGAAATATCGAGGCAATAGTGACAGGACTCAACATCGGACAGGATGCACTTGTATTCCTTGATGATAATCCTGCCGAGCGTGCGATAGTTTCCGCACAGTTGCCTACAGTAGCCGTTCCTGAAATGGAGCGTCCGGAGGATTATATAAGAGTGGTAGACCGCTCACGCTTCTTTGAGATAACCGCTTTTTCAAGCGATGATTTAAAGCGCAACGAAATGTACAAGGAGAATGCGGTAAGAGCCGCACAGCAGGCACAGTTCACCGACTACGGCGAGTATCTTCACAGTCTTGAGATGGTGGCTGTGATAGATGACTTCCTGCCTGTCTATCTCCCCCGCATAACACAGCTTACAAACAAGAGCAACCAGTTCAACCTCACCACAAAGCGTTTTACAACCGCAGAAATGGAGCAGGTATTCGCAGATGACAGCTATATCAGGCTGTACGGCAGGCTTGCCGACAAGTTCGGTGACAACGGCATAGTATCGGTAGTTATCGGCAAGGTGAACGGCGATACGCTCGACATAGATTTATGGCTGATGAGTTGTCGTGTGCTTAAGCGTGATATGGAATACGCAATGCTCGACAATCTCTGCGACAGAGCAAAACAGCGTGGACTTAAGACGGTAAAGGGATATTATTACCCCACCGCAAAGAATAAAATGGTGAAAGAGCTGTACGGCGACTTCGGCTTTACGAAGGTCAGCGAGGACGCAGACGGCAACACCGTATGGGAGCTTTCGCTTTCGGGCTACGAGCCTAAAAACAAGTATATTACTGTAGAAAGGAACAAGTAAAATGAGCGAGCAGGAAATTTACGAAAGATTAAACGAGGTTTTCAGAAACGTATTCGACGATGACGATATCGAGGTCGAAGCAGGCACAACAGCAGATGATATCGAGGACTGGGACAGCCTCGAGCATATCAACCTCATCTCCGCTGTAGAAGACGAATTCGGCATCCGTTTCAAGATGGGCGAGGTTTCTTCGATGAAGAACGTCGGCGAAATGGTCGACATCATAAAATCCAGAGCCTGAGCGGGCGGCTGTGAGCCGCTTCAAATTCCGCCTTTGGAATAGTTGCCGTTCAGCTAAAGTTAGTTGAACGGCGGAGTTACGCAAAGCAATAATTTGAATATGCGGCGGTCACGGTGGTATGCTGTGACCGCTTTTTATATTATTATCACACACCCCCTCGCCCCGCATAACCTTCCAAAATCGCACTATCCCTCTCGCTTTTCGTAATGCTAACATCTGTATGCACCAATATGTTTTCACATCCGCACTATCCCACGAAAACCGCCAACACCCTTGCCTCACTTGTCAAAGGTGAGGTGCTGTCGCCCGAAAAAATTCGGGCGACTACCGGAGGGATTGCCTCACCACCATCCCTCGCTTGCACCAACCCTTCCAAAACAGCACTATCCCTTGCTTTGCACCATCACACTTGCCTCCCTTGTTAAAGGGAGGTGGATTGACGGCAAGGCACAAACTTTCGCTTTGTTGCATTTTGCTTGCGATACGTCCACCTTTTTGATTTATCAAACTTTTTGCCGTCAAGACGGAGGGATTGCACAACAACCCTTCGCCCCGCATAACCTCCCAAACACGCACTATCCCACGCTAAGTACCACATTCTTGCCTCCCTTGTCAAAGGTGAGGTGCTGTCGCCTGAAAAAATTCGGGCGACTACCGGAGGGATTGCACAACAACCCCTCTCTCCGCATAACCTTCCAAACCCGCACTATCCCCCTCGCTTTTCGTAGGGTGAGCGTCTGTGTGTGCTTAGTTGGCTTTGCGTCCTTGCAAAGCCCTTGGGCACACACGCTTAAGGCTTCCTTGCCTTGCTCGCTCCTCCCGTTGCACCTAATACTGCCATCCCCCACAACCATTGCAAAAGGACAACAACCCCTCTCCCCGCACCAACACTCTTGCCTTTTAATGAACGCTCTGTTGGTTTTGCATCCGCACTATCCCTTGCTTTGCACCACCACACTTGCCTCCCTTGTCAAAGGGAGGTGGATTGACGGCAAGGCACAAACTGTCGCTTTGTTGCATTTTGCTTGCGATACGTCCACCTTTTTGATTTATCAAACTTTTTGCCGTCAAGACGGAGGGATTGCTTGCTACAAACTGTTTCAGCCCTGCCGTCACCTTCGTTAACAATCCCTCAGTCACAGTGACGGAAATCTTATTAATTTATAAAAAATCTTCGACCTGATATTAAAAGTAACATCGAAAATATTGTACCGCACTGTGCCAGCTCCCTTTACACAAGGGAGCCAAGAGTGATAGTTCTATTTTTCAGAAAGCACTAACCCTACATGAATTTTACATCATTTCAAAAGGAGCAATCTCCCGCTTGTTTAATCGCTCCAACTTTTTCTGCACATTCTTGACATCTCCTTCTACCCGTGCTATACTTTTATTGGCGTTAGCGAAAACTAACTAAATATAATTGATTGGGAGCAACCTATGAAACATCTGCATTTTGAACCCGAAGCTGACGGCTTTTACGGCGCATACTGGGAAAGCAAATCCACGTCCGATACCGCAATGATAGCAATGCTCGGTGACGATCCCGAAGACTATATGGGCAAAACCTGCGTGAAATGGCTTCATACCTACGGAATTAACGTAATGTCAATGTCGCCCGGAAAGAAGAACTACAGCCACCACAACTATCCCATTGAGCGTATCGGCTCGGCTATAGAATGGCTCAAATCCCACGGCAACAAGAAAATCGGCATTGTCGGTGCCTCTACAACAGCCACAGTCGCACTTGTCGCCGCCTCATATTATCATGACCTCACGCTTACCATAGCCCTGACTCCGAGCGACTTTGTATGGCAGGGCTTTGCACAGGGCAATCGTGACGGCTGTAAGGAATGGCCGGTCGAAAACGAATCTATCGTGTCGATAGGCGGTAAACCCGTACCATTTATGCCCTTTGTCTATAAGCACCCTGAGTACTGGCAGAAGATAGCCAAAGCGTCTAAAGAACACGGCGATTCCACATATTCAAAGGATGTGTTCGATGATTCCGAAGCCGCAGGACTGCTTAAAGAGGAGCATTTTATACCTGTAGAGAATATCGGCGGCAAGCTCGTTCTTGTCGGTGCGGAAGACGATTCTCTCTGGGATACCGCAAAATACATACGCAGAATGGACAATCGCCTAAAATCACACCCGCATTCCTGCAAATACTCGGTGTATCTCTATGAACACGGCACACATTTTGTATTCCCCGAAAGCGTACTGAAAAAAGCTCTGCCCGTCGGTGCCGATATGCTTGTAAATATGTGCTTTTCAGCGGCTAAGAAATTCCCGGATGAATGTAAAGCAATGCGCATTGATCTTGATAAAAAACTTACCGAAGAAATCCTTGATTGGAAATCAAACAATTAAAATTAGTAATATATAAGCAAAATATATTCAGTATATTAACTTATGCGTGAGATTTTTCCGCTCGTACGACCGCCTTTATATTATAATAGTATCACAAAATTCAGCCGCTCACATCGGGCGGCTTTTTTCTACCCTTTAAAATCATCATAAATCATCAATTGTCGCTCCTACCGTTGCCGCTATCTTCATCATAATTCATCACCGTGTGTCTTTCATAAAGGTAAAAAATCCGGGCTATACTATTATAATATATAAAGGACACGTCACGACCATATTTTCGCCTTCAGATAGCCCCCGATATTTCACGCAAGTATACGTTTACATTCACCCCTCAGTCACCTTAAAAATGCTCATAAATCGGCTTTCCTGCTATGTTACCGGCTGTTTTTCCGCTTGTCTGCCCGCCCTTTTTGTGTAATTCAATTACCATTTCATAACATATATGCATCAAAACCTCCAAATCGGTATAATTATTTTTGTCTAAAAACACAACAAAAATCCAAACTTCAATTTTGGGCAGATTAACAAATTAAATTACAAAATAAGTCAACAATATCCAGATTTTAACTGATTACAAAACGGTAACAAAAAGGTTACAAAACGGTTACAGTTTTTTCTTGTGCATTTTCAACAAAAATGACTGCCCCAAGCTATTTGACATTTTGCAAAACGGAAATTATAATTGTCTAGAGCTTGAAAAAAAGCCCGATAATAAACGTAGCAGCGGTTCTCTCCGAACGGGGAGTTATCGTACACGGTCAGTGGTGACAGACGGATCTAGCCGTAATTTTAATGCCGTGATGCCCGTACGGGTACTGCTTAAACCTACCGATATGATGACGAAAGGCGGATATATGTTTCCCAGATTCAGAAACACCGGACTGACAATACGCATATCAAAGAACGCAGCACTTAAAATACTGCTTATATTCGGCAGTATCTTCGGAGTATTCCTTATGACAGGTCTGCTCTACTTCAGAAATGACGTTGAGATAATCGACGAGAACGAAAAGCGTATTGTTTATACGGTAAGTGCCGACCCTTATGAGATCCTCAGAGAGAACCACATAACGCTCGGCGCATACGACAGGATAGACTTCACAGGCTTTGAGGAGAACGTGGCGACCGCCACTCTTACTATCGAAAGAGCCTTTGACGTTGATATTCTGGAAGGTGGCAAGAAGACCGCCACTGCATACAGCGTTGACGCTACAGTGGCACAGCTGCTTGAACAAGCAGGCGTTGAGCTTGGCGAATATGACAAGGTATCGCCTGCAAAGACGGCTGTTCTTAAAGAAGGACAGAAGATCGCTGTTACAAGAGCCTATGACGTGAAGATCACGGCAGACGGAAAGACAACAACCGTAAAGTGCCTTGACAACACGGTTTCAGAGCTTTTGAAAAGAGCGAAAATAACACTCGGCAAGAACGATATGGTAAGCGAGGAGCTTGAATCCAAGATAACCGGACCTGCCGAGATAAAGGTTTCAAGAGTCGAGATAAAGACTGAAAATCAGGATAAGATTATTCCTTATCAGACATCTACCGTAACGAGCAACATTCTGGCTATAGGTCAGAGCGAGGTTCGTACAAAGGGCGTCAACGGCAAGATAAGAACTACAACGACTACCACCTACATCGATGGTGTAAAGACGGATGTAAAGAAGACCACAAAGGTATTGACCAAGAAGGTTGACGAGGTTATAGCCGAGGGTGCGGCAATCGTAACTCCTTATTGCAAGATAGATGATACATCTATCGTACTAAGGAACGGCAGACCGGTTGACTATGAGTATGTGGTATCCGGCAAGGCTACAGCCTATACAGCGCCCGAAGGTGCATATACCGCAAGCGGCAGAATGGCTGAGATAGGCACAGTTGCGGTAAATCCCAATGTTATCCCCTACGGCTCGAAGCTCTATATAGTCGGTCAGTATGACAATATCTGCTACGGCTATGCTATTGCCGCCGATACAGGCGATGGAATGATGGCAGGAACGATCCCTGTAGACGTATATATGGGCAGTACAGAGGAGCATTATGACGATGCTTGCGCATGGGGCCTGCAATACGTTGATATTTATGTTGTAGAAGTCGGCAACGGCTAAGTGCCTGCGGCGAGTCGCCGCTGACAATTCCGCCTTTGGAATTGTCAGCAACCGGCTAAGGTTAGTTGAACGGCGGGGTCAAACAAAGCAATAGTCAATACAAAGCGGTCACGGTGATATGCTGTGACCGCTTTTTGCGGCTGTGAGCCGCTCCAAGTTCTGCCTTTGAAAATGTTTGAGGTTGGCTAAGCGTGGCGAAACGGCGGTGCGGCGAGTCGCCGCTGACAATTCCGCCTATGGCTGAAAGCCACTGTAAATTCCGCCTTTGGAATTGTCAGTGTTCGGCTAAGATTAGCAAAACGGCGGGGTTATAGAAAGCGATAATTTAATATGCGGCGGTCACGGTGGGGTGCGGTGAGTGCTGTTAAAGCGTTATTGCTTTACTATGAACACCATTTTGTCGAGTGCTGAGAATTGAATATATAGAATCCGCTGTTTACTCAAATGGCGGATTTTTGTGTTTGGAAATTTTGTAGGGGAGTGGGCTTGCCCCTCCCGTTGAATCGAATTTTTTGATTTTCTCAGCGTTTTTAATCTGTTAAGTATCGAGGATTAATTGCGGTTACGGTTTACATTATAATTCTATTAACTTGTTTTCGATAATTGCAGTGATGTTTCGGGAGGGGCAAGCCCTTCGCCCTACGAAAAGTGAGTGGGATAGTGCGGTTTTGGAAGGTTTATGCGGAGAGAGGGGTTGTTGTCCTTTTGCAATGGTTGTGGAATGGAAAGGTTCGGTGCAACGGGAGGAGCGAGCTCCTCCCCTACGAAAAGCGAGAGGGATAGTGCGGTTTTGGAAGGTTATGCGGGGCGAAGGGTTGTTGTGCAATCCCTCCGTCTTGACGGCAAAAAGTTTGCAACATAAAAATGGTTGGCATATCGCAAGCAGAAAGCAATAATATCAAGGCTTGTGCCTTGCCGTCAATCCACCTCCCTTTGACAAGGGAGGCAAGTGTGATGGTGCAAAGCAAGGGATAGTGCGGTTTTGGGAGGGTTGGTGGAGTAACAATCCCTCCGGTAGTCGCCCGAATTTTTTCGGGCGACAGCACCTCACCTTTAACAAGGGAGGCAAGTGTGATAGTGCTTTGGCATAAATGGTTATATTTCAAAACTATGCGTATGCAGAGACGCTTAACGCTACACGTCCGCAGGTTAGTACATATATCTCAGGTTAGTAGCGTTTTTTCTGAAAAGTCAATGTTAGAGCAGTTGCACTGATACACTCACGAAAATATTAATTCCTTGTCGATATGAAAATGTTTTATGCAGTGTTGGCGATATATTTCACTGCGTGGGGTTTAATAATAATCAGTTTTTCGACAATCTGAAACGGGCATTGGCATTTACCGATGCCCGTTTTTCTGTTTATTGCCTGTCGAATCTTATGTCAAACCACCTTAGCCGGTATTCTGTCTGCAAGAAATATGCGAAAATCTGCGGCGGTGTTTTCGGGCGGAAAACCGTACAATTACCGAAGATGAGCTTTACAATAACGGAAAAAGGCAATGAGGTATCAAGATGAATTGCATAATTTACCCATCTGGGTAATGTCATTTTGCTGAATGCGGTGTAAAATATAATAAAGAGCAGTGGGCTTATATGAACTTTGAAAATTATAATGAGGAGGTAAAGGATTATGAAAATAAAATTTAAACGCATTACAGCTTTGTTTGCGGCACTTGCTATTATGATAACCGCACTGCCGCTGACAATCATACCTATCAGTGCCGCAGGCACCGATGGCGAAAGCACAGAGTATTCAAGTGACGGATACCTTATCGTCCGCAATTACCGGCAGCTGAGATTGGCATACAACGGCAGTGAGGAGTCTAAGATAAGGCTTGGCGCAGATATTGACTGCGACCCTGAGGAATATAAACCTAACTATCTGACGAGATTGTGTCCGCCTATAGAAAGTGACAAGACGCTGGACCTTGCCGGATATACGCTTAAAAAGACAGGTAACAGTATTGACGCACAGGATCATCTGTTGAGCGTCCAATACAGTAAGCTGACCATCGAGGACTCGGTGGGAACGGGTAAGATGTATTTCTATGCCAAGGATGTAGCCCAGAATCTGTTTTTGGCTGAGAACAGAAGTACGATCGTTATAAACGGAGGTACATTCTGCTACACGGGTACCAATGCGATGTATTGTGAAATGATCAAGCTGAGTGCATCGGATCTTGTAATCAACGACGGTTATTTTGATGCACAGATCGGTACTCCGATAAAGCTGGATAACGGTTTTGCCGGCAAACAAAAAACGCTTAATTCTACTGCTCTGATAAACGGAGGTACTATAGTAACTACCTCCAGTATAGCGCTCTCCTCGATAGACGGTTGTGATTATTACGCATCGCTGGTTATGACGGGCGGAACCATCACAAACAAGAGCAAGGGCAGAGTGACCGATAAAACGGGAACGATAATTTCCGATCCGTATTTTGTCCGTGTTACAAGTGACGAGGCGTTACAGAAAAAGTATTACAACATAACGCTCCTGGGCGGAACAATGCCGCTTAGCCCAAATGACATAGAGGTATATTATCCTACCGAGAAGGCGGTACTTACTTCTAAATCAGGTACGATCACAAATTCTGCAGAAAAGGTAGAGTACACGACTCTGCTTACCGCACCGCAGGCCAGCATTGACGAAAAGAAGGCTATGGCTGCAAGGGGTGCAGACGAGATATGCAGACTGAAAACCGACAGAAATAATTATGTGCTGAGCCATACCAAACGCACCCGTTTTACCGTCAACAGCAACAGCGTAGGTAAGATTGACCTGCTCACTCAGGCTCCCAATCCGTACAACACGGGCGATCCGATAAAAACGGTAGATTGGTATGTATCCAAGAATTTCGGCTCGTTCACAGGAATTCCCGAAGCTATAAACGAACTGTCGTATACGCCGCCGGAGGTTACGGAAAAATGCACAATGCTGTATAAGGCTGTTATAAATTACGGCAATGTGCTGAGAATCAACGAGATAATAATAATTGATTATGACTTTGAAGCCGTAACGGAAATCAAGGCGGTCGTGTCAGGTTTTCACGGAGGCTCAACGTTAAGCGACGTCAGCGTTGCGTCGGGTGAACCCGAAAAATACAGTCTGACGATAAACAACATCCGTGATGTTTACGGAAACAATATAGTAAACGATCTTCAGCTGTGCAAAGGCTTCAAATACAACATATTTGTAAAAGTAAAGCTGAACAGCGGATACGTTGCAGCGTATACAACCGGCACAGTAAAGATGCGCAGGTTTGAGGATCCCGCAAATGAATGGCAAGCGGCAGACCATATTTACATCGGCCTTAACGAGATCGCATTTAAGAGCGTTCTTGTTTGCGATGAAGGAATCAGGACGGTCGGGGTCGAAATCAGCAACTTCCTGCCTTACAGACAGGTAAACGATCTGCAGCTTACTTCGTCGGAACCTGATAAATATTCGGTAACTCTTGTCACGCCGCTTTTAAACACATGGGAATATAACGAAGAGGTTTACGACGATGACGAGCTTATAGTAGATAACTGTTATGTGGTCAAATTCAAGGTAACGCCTAAGTCGGGATATGCGCTTTCTCCCGGTTATATATTCCGATGCAGGCTTGATACTTACAAAGAAGGATTCTGGCTGACATCCGAAGACAAGGAACTGTTCACGGTTTCCAATGACGGAACGGTAGTGATTAACAGCCTGAGGGTGCCGTTTGAAGAATATGATCAGAATATATATGTACAGATAACACCTCCGAAGGCAGGAGGAACTCCGGCAAAGAGTTTAATCTCACATAATCTTCCTGAGCATATGAGCCTTATAAGTATTGACTGGTATGACGATGAAGAGTGGAAAACACCGACTGTATTTGAGAAGGGCAAGACGTACTGGTGCTATATATACATCAATGCCGACTGCTATGAGTATAATCTCAAAAAAGCAAAATTCTATCTGAACGGAACTCAGGTCAGACAGGATTACAGTTACAATTCAAAAGAGAAATACTACTATATTCTCGGTTATACGGAAATCAAGATCGGCAATGATGTTGCAACTCCTACAGGCTTTGCGGCTGGATCGGCGACTTCATCGAGTGTTTCGCTGAAGTGGGATAAGAACGCAAATGCGAGCGGCTATGAGATAGAGCAGTACAAGGGCGGAAAGTGGACACGGATTGCAAAGATAAATAACAGCTCCACGGTTTCGTACAATGTAAGCAGACTTGCCGCCGATACAACGTACACGTTCAGGATGAGGGCATATAAGACTTTATCGTCGGGTACGGCATACAGCGACTATGTAAGGCTTGCGGCAAAAACGCAGCTTACAAATACCGACAAATTTGTCGGCACCGCAATATCTCCTACAGCTGTAAAGCTGGACTGGAACAGGAACGATAAGGTTACAGGCTACATAATCGAACAGTACAAGGGCGGAAAGTGGACGCAGATAGCGGTAACAAAGAACAACGCAACGCTTACATTTACTGTAAAGGGGCTGGCGGACGCAACACCTTATTCATTCCGCATAAAGACATACAAGAATGCCGACGGCAAGACAAACTACAGCGGCTATACCACAGTTAAGGCGGAAACTCCTCCTGCGGCAGTGAAGAATGCAAGAGTTACCTCGACCACGGCTACATGGATCACTCTTGAATGGGAACGTAACGCTAACGTTACGGGATATGCGATAGAGCAGTACAAGGGCGGAAAGTGGACGCAGATAGCGGTAACAAAGAATAACACGACGCTGAAGTTCATTGTCAAGGGTCTTAACCCGGATACGAAATATTCGTTCAGAATAAGAACATATAAGACAAACGGCACAAAGACAACCTACGGCGGCTATGTTTCGATGGCCGGAACGACCAGAATTGCGAACGTGGCTAAGTTCAATGCAACGGCGTTGTCGCAGACGGCGGTAAGGCTAAGTTGGAGCCGCAACACAATCGCCTCGGGATATGTCATCGAACAGTACAAGGGCGGAAAGTGGACGCAGATAAACGTTATCAGAGATAAGAACGTAACGACAATGGTTGTCGGCTCGCTTGCAAAAGGAACAACGTATTCCTTCCGTATGAAGTCATTCAAAACGGTTGACGGAAGCAACAGGTTCAGCGAGTACATTTCCGCAAAGGTAACAACGGCGAAATAAAATCAAAGTGACAGCGAGGGCAGGTAGTGTTACCTGCCCTCAGATTTTTTGCAGTTTTCTATACCCGATGAAGCTCTGCGGCACTACGCACCAAAGCATTATAAATAAGCGGCAGAAAAATTAACGAATACAGGCAGGCGGAACGGAAATAATAGCATAAAACCGATTAGTCAATATGCACAAAAATGCGGAGAATTTTTATCGCAAATTCTATCTTAAAATTTTCGGAAAAGGCTTGTATTCCGCATCGTAATGCTGTATAATAATTCTTGCGCGTGAAAGCGTACTGCAATGATATGCTGTGATGTCTGAGGTTGCGGCTATGCCGGTAATTCAGACGGAGTATGTCCAGTGAATGGGCGAAAACGGCTTTGCAAAGCGGTTTTCGGTGCTTTATATAAGTTTGGGATCGTTCTCCCGTCAAGACGGGAAGGGTTAGCAATAAGGTTGATACCCCCGTGGGAAAAGATCCTGTTTTATATGAGAGCATACGAAACACCCGGCACGGTATGTTTTATAAATACCGCAAACCGTATCTTTCCCCCGAAAATCTTATGAAAGGGAGAAACAAGAATGGCAGTTAAGGAAAAAGTGAGAATCAAGCTCAAGGGCTACGAGCACGCAACAGTTGATGCAGCTGCTGCAAAGATCGTTGAAACAGCCAAGCGTACAGGTTCAAGAGTTGCAGGTCCTATTCCGCTTCCCACAAACAAGGAAGTAATAACGATCCTGAGAGCCGTACACAAGTACAAGGACAGCCGTGAGCAGTTCGAAATGAGAACTCACAAGCGTCTTATCGACGTAATCCGCCCCACCAACAAGACAGTTGAAGCTCTGCAGAGCCTCGAACTTCCCGCAGGTGTGGAAATGACTATGGAAGCGTAAGCCATAGCGAGTTATGTTGGCGTGAAGCCAACCAATAACCTTCGGCACCGGAAACCCGAAACAATATCGGTGTCGGTGGTCAAGTCGGGAAACCGACCAATAACCTAAACAGGAGGATTTAAACCATGACTAAGGGTTTAATCGGAAAGAAAATCGGAATGACCCAGATTTTCGACGAAGCAGGAAAAGTAGTTCCTGTTACCGTTATCGAAGCAGGTCCTTGCGTTGTAACACAGCTCAAGACAGCTGAGAATGACGGCTATGAAGCAGTTCAGCTTGGTTTCGGCGATGTATCACCGAAGCACACAAACAAGCCCATGACAGGTCACTTCAAGAAGAATGACCTCCCCTTCAAGAGAACTCTCAAGGAGTTCAGATTAGACGACATCAGCAACGTAAACGTTGGCGACGTTCTGAAGGCTGACGTATTCGCAGCAGGCGACGTTATCGACGTAAGCGGCGTTAGCAAGGGTAAGGGCTTCCAGGGCGCTATCAAGCGTCACAACCAGCACAGACTGAAGGAAACTCACGGTACAGGTCCTGTTGTAAGACAGGCAGGTTCTATGGGTGCTTGCTCATCTCCCTCGAGAATATTCAAGGGCAAGGGCATGGCAGGTCACATGGGTGCTGAGAACGTAACAGTTCAGAATCTCGTTATCGTTAAGATCGATGCAGAAAACAATCTTATCGCAATCAAGGGTGCTATTCCCGGTCCTAAGGGCGGAGTTGTGTGCATTACCGATGCGGTTAAGAAAGCGTAAGGAGGAGGATCATCATGGCAAAAGTATCAGTATATGATATGACAGGAGCTGTTGTGTCCGACCTTGAGCTTAATGACAACATTTTCGGTATTGAGCCGAACACAGTTGTTATGCACGCAGCAGTGGTAAATTACCTGGCAAATCAGCGTCAGGGTACACAGTCAACGCTTACAAGAACAGAAGTAAGCGGCGGCGGTAAAAAGCCTTGGCGTCAGAAGGGCACAGGTCACGCAAGACAGGGTTCTACCAGAGCTCCCCAGTGGACACACGGCGGTGTTGCTTTAGGCCCCAAGCCCAGAAGCTACACATACTCTTTAAATAAAAAGGTAAAGAGACTTGCATTAAAGTCTGCACTTTCAGCTAAGGTGCAGGACGGCAGCATGATAGTTGTTGATTCTATCACAGCTGACGAATTCAAGACAAAGACAATCGTTAACATGTTAAAGGCTCTCAGCGCTGACAAGGCACTTATCGTTCTCAACAGCGTTGACGAAAAGGTTATCAAGAGCGCCGCTAATATTCCCGGCGTAAAGACAACTCAGGCCAACACTCTTAACGTATACGACATCTTAAAGTACAACAAGTTCATCGTTGTTAAGGATGCCGTTGCTACTATTGAGGAGGTGTACGCATAATGGCAAAGCTCGCTTATGACATCATTTTAAAGCCCGTTATTACAGAGAAGAGCATGGAAATGCTTACTCAGGGCAAGTACACTTTCAAGGTTGCCAAGGACTCCAACAAGATCGAGATAGCTAAGGCTGTCGAGGCTCTCTTCCCCGGCGTTAAGGTTGCTAAGGTAAACACAGTAAACTGCCGTGGCGTAATGAAGAGAATGGGCAGAAACGAAGGTTACACACCTGCTTGGAAGAAAGCTGTTGTAACTCTCGCTGAAGGCTCTAAGACAATCGAGTTCTTCGACGGAATGATATAAAGGAGTGATATAAATGGCTATTAAGACTTATAAACCTGTCACCCCCGGTCGCAGAGGTATGACTGTTACCGACTACAGCGTTCTGTCAAAGGTTGAGCCCGAGAGAAGCCTGCTTGAGTCACTCAAGAAGAACTCCGGCCGTAACAGCTACGGTAGAATCACTGTAAGACACAAGGGCGGCGCACAGAGAAGAAAATATCGTGTAATCGACTTTAAGAGAAACAAGCTCGGTATGGACGCTGAGGTTATGACTCTTGAGTACGACCCCAACCGTTCAGCATTCATCGCACTGATTCAGTACGAGGACGGCGAGAAGAGATACATCATCGCTCCCGACGGTCTGAACGTAGGCGACAAGGTAAGAAGCGGTTCCGACGCTGATATCAAGCCCGGTAACGCACTTGCACTTGCTGACATCCCCGTAGGTACGGTTATTCACAATATAGAGCTTTATCCCGGTAAGGGCGGTCAGCTCGTTCGTTCCGCAGGTAACATGGCACAGCTCATGGCTAAGGAAAACGGCTACGCTCTGTTAAGACTTCCCAGCGGTGAGTTAAGAAACGTATCCGATAATTGCATGGCTACTATCGGTGTTGTATCAAACCTCGACCACGAGAACGTTAACTACGGTAAGGCAGGACGTGTTCGTCACATGGGCGTTAGACCTACAGTAAGAGGTTCTGTAATGAACCCGAACGACCACCCCCACGGCGGTGGTGAAGGTAAGTCACCCGTTGGTCGTCCCGGCCCTGTAACTCCCTGGGGCAAGCCCGCTCTCGGTTATAAGACCAGAAAGATCGGCAAGAGCACAGACAAGTTCATCGTTAAGAGAAGAAACAGCAAGTAATAACTACTACAAGTCGTTGTTAATAAGTGCGGCGTTTGCAGCATAGCAGTAAAGAATCCGCCGCATATTAACTTGCAATCCACTTGAAAGGAAATTATACAATGAGCAGAAGTATCAAGAAGGGACCTTATGTGCAGGAAGCGCTCATGAAGAGAGTGCTCGCTATGAACGAAGCAGGCGAGAAGAAAGTTCTCAAGACCTGGAGCCGTTCAAGCACAATATTCCCTGATTTCGTCGGACATACATTTGCTGTACACGACGGCAGAAAGCACGTTCCCGTATATGTGACTGAAGACATGGTAGGTCACAAGCTGGGCGAATTCGCTCCTACAAGAACCTACAAGGGTCATGCAGGAAGCAAAACAAGTAAGTAAGGAGGAGACATCAATGGAGGCAAGAGCAGAACTCAGACAGGTTCGCATATCTCCCCGCAAGGTTGGCGTTGTTCTTGATCTTATCAGAAACAAGCCCTGCGACATGGCTATGGCGATCCTCAAGCACACACCCAAGTCAGCGAGCGAGCCTTTACAGAAGCTCCTCAAGTCAGCAATGGCAAACGCAGAGAACAATCACTCAATGGATCTTTCCAAGTGCTATGTTTCGAGCTGCCACGTTGGCGCCGGCGTTACTTTAAAGAGAATCAGACATAAGGATCACGGAAGAGCACATCGTATTCTCAAGAGAACTTCCAACATCGTTCTGGTTGTAAAAGAAGCTGAATAAGGAGGAGTACAATGGGACAGAAAGTTAATCCGCACGGTCTCAGAGTCGGAGTTATCAAAGATTGGGATTCCCGTTGGTTTGCCGGCAAGGCAACTTTTGGCGATACACTCGTTGAAGACTACAAAATCCGTGACTATATCATGAACAAGAGAATGCTCACAAGAGCAAACGGCGAAAAGTCCGACCAGCAGCTTTCAAGAGCAGCAGGTATTGCTCAGGTTGAGATCGAGCGTTCATCAGACAACAAGATCAAGATTCACATTCTTACCGCAAAGCCCGGTATGCTTATCGGTGCTAAGGGCGCAGAGATCGAAAAGCTCCGTGCAGAGATCTCAAAGATTGCAGGCGGCAAGGACGTTAACTTAAATATCGTTGAGGTTAAGAACCCCGATATGAATGCTAAGCTCGTAGCAGAGAACATCGCAATGCAGTTAGAGCAGCGTGTATCTTTCAGAAGAGCTATGAAGAGCTGCATCGGCAGAACAATGAAGTCAGGTGCAAAGGGTATCAAGACAATGGTAAGCGGCCGTCTTGGCGGTGCTGAAATCGCAAGAAGCGAGAATTACCACGAAGGCACGATCCCCTTACAGACATTAAGAGCAGACATTGATTACGGCGTTGCAAGAGCTAACACAACTTACGGCGTTATCGGTGTTAAGGTCTGGATCTACAAGGGCGAAGTTCTCAAGGGTGAGATTCCTGCACAGAGAACAACAGAAAAGCCCCGTCGCAGAAACAACGACAACAGATCACGCAGACCCAGAGTTGAGAAAAAAGAGGGAGGTAACGACTAATGCTGCTTCCGAAGAGAGTAAAGTACAGAAGAGTACAGAGAGGTCGTATGACCGGTAAAGCAACACGTGGTAATGTAGTCAGCCACGGCGAATACGGTTTACAGGCACTTGAGCCCGCTTGGATCACATCAAACCAGATCGAAGCTGCCCGTATTGCTATGACACGTTACATCAAGCGTGGCGGTCAGGTATGGATAAAGATATTCCCCGACAAGCCCATCACAGAGAAGCCTGCCGAGACCCGAATGGGTTCAGGTAAGGGTTCACCTGAGTACTGGGTAGCCGTTGTTAAGCCCGGCCGTGTAATGTTCGAGATCGCAGGCGTTCCCGAAGAAACTGCAAGAGAAGCTATGCGTCTTGCTATGCACAAGCTCCCCATCAAGTGCAAGTTCGTAACTAAGGAAACAGGAGGTGAGCAGTAATGAAGGTTAAAGAAATCAGAGAGTTATCTGAAATGGAGCTCGACAAGAAGCTCGTAGAGCTTAAGCAGGAATTATTCAACCTCCGTTTCCAGCTCGCCGTTAACAAGCTCGACAATCCTACGAGAATCGGCGCTGTTAAGAAGGAAATAGCAATTGTCAAGACAGTTCAGCGTGAGCGTGAGCTGGCAGCTGACAACAAGTAAGAGAGAGGAGGACTTTACTTTGAGCGAAAGAAATTTAAGAAAGACCAGAGTAGGTATGGTTGTAAGCGATAAGATGGACAAGACTATCGTAGTAGCAATCAAGGACAATGTCCGCCACCCCCTCTACAAGAAGATCATTAAGCGTACAATCAAGCTTAAGGCGCATGACGAGAACAACTCCTGCGGAATCGGCGACAAGGTTGAGATTATGGAGACCAGACCCCTTTCCAAGGATAAGAGATGGCGTTTAGTAAACATCATCGAAAAGGCTAAGTAATTTATTACTTTAAATTTATCGGAAGGAGAATTAATCCATGATTCAGATGCAGACACGCATGAAGGTTGCGGATAACACGGGCGCTAAAGAGCTTATGTGCATCAGAGTACTCGGCGGTACACGCAGAAAGTACGCTAACATCGGTGACGTAGTAGTTGCTTCCGTAAAGAAAGCAAGCCCCGGCGGAACTGTTAAGAAGGGCGATGTTGTCAAGGCAGTAATCGTTCGTTCAGCAACAGGCATCAGACGTGATGACGGAACATACATCCGTTTTGATGAAAACGCAGCCGTTATAATAAAGGAAGATAAGAACCCCAGAGGTACACGTATTTTTGGGCCCGTAGCCAGAGAGCTGCGTGACAAGGACTACATGAAGATCCTTTCACTTGCTCCCGAAGTATTATAATCCGGAGGTCGTAAATGAACACATTACACATCAAGACAGGCGATAACGTTCAGATCATGTCCGGCAAAGACAAGGGCAAGCAGGGCAAGGTACTTGAAGTATCTCCCAAGGAAAAGAAGGTTATCGTTGAAGGCAGAAACCTCGTAACAAAGCACGTTAAGCCCAGAAGACAGGGCGAACAGGGCGGTCTTGTAAAGGCAGAAGCTCCTATCTATGCGTGCAAGGTAATGCCTGTATGCCCCAAGTGCAACAAGCCTACAAGAGTAGGTCACAAGGTTGAGGGCGACAAGAAGGTAAGAGTTTGCAAGCACTGCGGCGCTGAGCTTTAATCAGACGCCCCGAATTACGGCAGAGAGGTCGGATAAAGTAACTTCCGGCTGCTGTCGCTAAAGGAGAAATAAACGATATGACAAGAATGAAAGCATATTATAAGGAAACAGTTGCTCCTGCTCTTTTCAAGAAGTTCGGTTACAAAAGCACAATGCAGGTTCCCAAGCTCGACAAGATCATAATCAATGTCGGCTGCGGTGAAGCAAAGGAAAACGCTAAGGTAGTAGACGCTATCATGAGCGACCTTATGCAGATCACAGGTCAGAAGCCCATTGTATGCCGTGCTAAGAAGTCAGTAGCTAACTTCAAGCTCAGAGAAGGAATGGTAATCGGTGTCAAGGTAACACTGAGAGATGATAGAATGTACGAGTTCCTCGACAGATTCTTCAACGTAGCTCTCCCCCGTGTTCGTGACTTCAGAGGTATCAACCCCAATTCGTTCGACGGCAGAGGCAACTATTCCACAGGTATCAAGGAACAGCTGATATTCCCTGAAATCGAGTATGATAAGATCGATAAGGTTCGTGGTATGGATATCAACTTCGTAACCACAGCCAAGACTGACGAAGAAGCAAGAGAGCTGCTCTCACTTATGGGCGCTCCGTTCGCTAAGTAAGACAGAGAAAGGAAACTATCAACTATGGCAAAGAAGTCAATGATTGCTAAACAGCAGCGTCCTGCAAAGTTTTCTACACGTTCTTACAACAGATGCAAGATCTGCGGCAGACCTCACGCTTATATGCGTAAGTTCGGCATCTGCAGAATCTGCTTCAGAGAGCTTGCTTATAAAGGACAGATCCCCGGCGTAAAGAAATCCAGCTGGTAATTTAAGAACAAATTTTCAAGGAGGAAGTAAGTAATGCAGATCACCGATACTATCGCAGATATGCTGACAAGAATTCGTAATGCTAACTCTGCAAAGCATCCTACAGTAGACGTGCCCGCTTCTAACATGAAGAAGCAGATCGCACAGATACTTGTAGATGAGGGTTACATTAAGAGTTTCAGAGTGATAGATGACGACAAGCAGGGCGTTATCAGAATCACCTTAAAGTATACTGAGAACAAGTCGCAGGTCATTACAGGTTTACGCCGTGTAAGCAAGCCCGGACTTAGAATCTACTCAAACAGCAAGGATATGCCCAAGGTTATGAAGGGCTTAGGAATTGCAATCGTGTCAACCTCTAAGGGTATCATGACAGACAGAGAAGCACGCAAGAACAACGTTGGCGGCGAAGTGCTCGCTTTCGTTTGGTAATTAAGGAGGAGCAGATATGTCAAGAATAGGTAAACATCCTATAGCTGTTCCTGCCGGCGTCGAAGTTAAAGTAGACGGTTCTACAGTTACAGTAAAGGGTCCTAAGGGCACACTCACAAAGGAGTTCAAGCCCTCTATGTCGATCGCAGTTGACGGCGGTTTTGTTACCGTTACACGTCCTGACGACGAAAAGGAAAACCGTGCACTTCACGGTCTTACAAGAACACTTATCCACAACATGATCGAAGGCGTTACAAACGGCTTCAAGAAGGAGCTTGATGTAAACGGTGTCGGTTACCGTGTACAGAAGCAGGGTAAGGATCTTATAATGAACCTCGGTTACTCACATCAGGTAATCGTATCCGATACAGAAGACATCAAGATAGAGTCACCCGCACCTAACAAGATCATTATCACAGGTATTGATAAGCAGAAGGTTGGTCAGTTTGCAGCTGAAGTAAGAAGCAAGCGTCCTCCCGAGCCTTATAAGGGCAAGGGTATCAAGTATACCGACGAAACGATCCGCCGCAAGGAAGGTAAAGCAGGTAAGGGTAAGAAATAAACCGCAAGGGGTGAAAAATAATGGTTAAAGTAATAGACAGCAAGAAGAGCAGAATCAAGCGTCGCAAGCGTATCCGTGCTAAGATCAGCGGTACTGCAGCTTGCCCCCGTCTCAGCGTTTTCCGTTCTGCTAAGCACATTTACGCTCAGATCATTGATGATGAAGCAGGCAAAACCCTTTGCAGTGCATCTACAATGGAGAAGAGCTTTGAAGGCTTCGGCGGCAATGCAGAGGCAGCAAAGAAGGTTGGTCTTGCACTTGCAGAAAAGGCAAAGGCAGCAGGCATCAGCGATGTAGTATTTGACCGTTCAGGTTACGTATATCACGGCAGAGTTGCCGCACTCGCAGATGGCGCTCGTGAAGGCGGACTCAACTTCTAATCAGTAAGGCAAGGGTTTACTGAAACCCGCAATAAAAACAGGAGGACAAGAATTTGGCACTTTTAGATGCAAGCAATTATGAGCTTTCCGAAAGGGTTGTTGCTCTGAACCGTGTATCCAAGACTGTTAAGGGCGGACGTATCATGAAGTTTTCCGCACTGGTTGTTGTTGGTGACGGCAACGGTGTCGTAGGCTTTGGCATGGGTAAGTCGAACGAAGTTCCCGACGCTATCCGCAAGGGCCTTGAGGACGCTAAGAAGAACCTCGTAAAGATCTCATTAAAGGGTACAACGATCCCTCATGAAATAGTAGGAAAATTCGGTGCAGGCGCAGTTCTGATGAAGCCCGCTCCCGAAGGTACCGGCGTTATCGCAGGCGGCCCCGTTCGTGCCGTTGTAGAGATGGCAGGTATCAAGAACATCCGTACTAAGTCACTTCGTTCTAACAACCCCTGCAACGTAGTAAGAGCTACAATGGCAGGTCTTACAGCTCTCAGAGATGCACAGCAGGTAGCTGAGCTCAGAGGCAAGTCTGTAAAAGAGATCTTAGGTTAAGCTTTTACTTTGCAGAAAGGACGGAAACCGAAATGGCTTTAAAAATCAAGCTGGTTAAATCACTGGTTGGACGTAAGGACAGCCACATCGCAACAGCAGCCTCTCTCGGACTTCGCAAGATCGGTGCAGAAACAGTTCAGCCCGACAATGCAGCAACAAGAGGCAAGATAAAAGAAATTTCTTATTTAGTTGAGGTTACTGAGGAATAATTCCTTACACCTTATAGAAGTTAAATAAGCACATTAACAAATAGGAGGTGTAACAATTGAAGCTACACGAATTATACCCTGCAGCAGGTGCAACAAAGGAAGTTAAGCGTATCGGACGCGGACACGGTTCCGGTCACGGTAAGACAGCCGGTAAAGGTCACAAGGGTCAGTGGGCACGTTCAGGCGGCGGCGTAAGACCCGGATTTGAAGGTGGTCAGACATCACTCGCAAGACGTATGCCTAAGAGAGGCTTTAACAATATCTTTGCTACAGAATACACTGTTGTAAACGTAGCCGACCTCGAAGCTCGCTTTGAGAACGGTGCTGTTATCGATACAGACGCTCTTATCGATGCAGGTCTTGTAACTAAGGTTCTTGACGGCGTTAAGGTACTTGGCAACGGCGAGGTTACAAAGAGCTTTACAGTTAAGGCTGCCAAGTTCTCTGAATCAGCTAAGGCTAAGATCGAAAGTGCCGGCGGAAAGGCTGAGGTAGAGTAATGTTTCAAGTCTTTAGAAACGCGTGGAAAGATCCCGCACTTCGCAAAAAGATTTTATTTACATTGCTCATAATAGTTATATTCCGCTTTGGCGCAGCAATCTTCGTTCCATTCCTTGAACCCTCGACTATCAAACAGATGATGGGTGAAGGAACGATACTTAATTATCTCGACGTTATGACGGGTGGATCGCTCAGCAACGGTACGCTGTTTGCTATGTCGATCACACCGTACATCAACGCCTCCATCATAGTTCAGCTGCTCACAGTTGCAATTCCTGCACTGGAGCGTCTGAGCAAGGAAGGCGAAGAAGGACGTAAGAAGATAAACAAGATCACGAAGTATGTAGCTTTGGGCATTGGTTTATTCCAGGCGATAGCATTCTACATCGGACTTCGCAACACTGTAAACGAAACAACACACAAGAGTGCTGTTCTCTATACGGAAGGCTTTGACGGAGTCATCGCTGCGATTACTATCGTGGCTTGCTTTGTAGCGGGTGCTTCGCTTATTATATGGCTGGGCGATCAGATCTCCCAGAAGGGTATCGGCAACGGTATTTCAATGATACTGTTTGCAGGTATCATATCAAGAGTTCCCGATATGGTTATCAATCTGATCAAGCAGATCTCGGTTGCTCCGCAGAACTGGTTCTTCGTACCGCTGATACTCGTTATCTATGTATTGATGATTGCATTCGTAATACTGATGACAAACGCAGAAAGACGTATTCCCGTTCAGTATGCAAAAAGAGTAGTCGGCAGAAAGATGTACGGCGGTCAGACAAACCACATTCCGATAAAGGTTGCAATGGCAGGCGTTATGCCTATCATCTTTGCGATGTCAATTATGTCGCTGCCCGCAACGATCGGATACTTCTTCGGTGTAACTGCAACATCGGGCCACGCATTCTGGAGCGACTTTATCGCTCTGTTCAGCACGAACAACGTGGTTTATGCAATACTTTATTTCTTCCTTATCATCGGCTTCAACTACTTCTATATTGCAATGCAGTATAATCCTGTACAGATAGCCAATGATCTTAAGAAGAACAATGGTGCTATCCCCGGTTATCGTCCGGGCAAGCCCACATCGGATTTCATCCACAACTCACTTTCAAAGGTTACTCTGGTAGGTGCAATATTCCTTGGTATCATCGCAATATTCCCTATTATATTCCAGAACCTCACAGGCATCACAGGTCTTTCACTCGGTGGTACGACAATACTCATCGTAGTAGGTGTTGCTCTTGAAACAGTCCGTGCTCTCGAAAGCCAGATGATGATGCGTCATCATAAGGGCTTCCTTGAATAAGAGAAAGGAATTATTATGAATCTTATTTTCTTAGGCGCACCCGGCGCAGGTAAAGGAACACAGGCAGAGGTAGTCTGCGAAAAGCTCGGTATACCCGCTATATCGACAGGTAATATGCTCAGAGAAGCTGTAAAGAACGGCACACCCGCCGGTCTTGCAGCGAAAGAGTGTATGGACAGAGGCGATCTTGTTCCCGATGAAGTTGTAATCGGCATCTTAAAGGACAGAATCGCACAGGATGATGCAAAGAACGGTTTCATTCTTGACGGTTTCCCGAGAACAGTTGCTCAGGCCGAGGCGCTTGACGCTATGGGCGTTCAGATCGACAAGGTAATCGAGATCGCTGTTCCCGATGAGAAGATAATCTCAAGACTTTCGGGCAGACGAGTATGCGAGGGCTGCGGCGCTTCTTATCATGTAGACTTCAAGCCTACAAAGGTAGAAGGCAAGTGCAATCTTTGCGGCGCTAACGTTGTTCAGCGTATCGACGACAAGCCCGAAACAGTAATCGCAAGACTGAAAACATACTATGAAAAGACTGCTCCTCTCAAGGATTATTACATGAGAAAGGGCAAACTGATAACCGTACAGGGTCAGGAAGAAATCGCTGAGACTTCAAAGCTCACTCTTGCGGCAGTTGAGGCAAAGTAATGATTCAGGTTAAATCGGCAAAAGAAATTGAAATAATGAAGAAAGCCAATCAGATAGCGGCTGAGGCTCTTATCGTTGCGGGAAATGCAATAAAGCCCGGAATGAGCACATGGGAGCTTGATAAGATCATTCATGATTTTATCGTTTCAAAAGGCGCTGTCCCGTCATCGCTCGGATACGGCGGATTTACAGGCAGTGCCTGCATATCTGTGAACGCTGAGCTGATACACGGCATTCCTTCGAAGAAGAAGATCATCAGAGAGGGCGACATCGTTTCTGTTGACGTGACCGCTGAGATCGACGGCTATAACGGCGATAATGCTTACACCTTCAAGGTCGGCAAGGTTCCCGAAAATGCCGAAAAGCTCCTCGAGGTAACCGAGGCTGCTTTATATGAAGGTATAAAGATGGCACTTCCCGGTAACAGAATCGGCGACATTTCAAATGCTGTGCAGACTTACTGTGAGTCACGAGGCTATTATGTGGTAAGGAAGTTCATCGGTCACGGAATAGGACACGAGATGCACGAGGATCCCGAAGTTCCGAACTTCGGCAAGCCCGGCAGAGGTCCGAGACTTGTACCGGGAATGACAATCTGCATTGAGCCTATGATAAATGAAACTACAGCCGAGATCCGCATACTGCCGGACAAATGGACGGTGGTCGAGGCTAACGGCAACTACAGCGCTCATTTTGAGCATACTATCGCAATAACTAACGGTGAGCCTCTTATTCTCACGGAAAGCTCACTTCACCACCCGAAGAATTAACGGAGGGCGTATGAACAATACGGTTATTGCAGCCGGTATGGTTGTAAAAAGCATGGCAGGGCATGACAGCGGAAGCTATTATGCGGTCATGAGGGTTGAAAACGGTTTTGCGTATATTGCCGACGGCAAGCTGCGCAAGGTCGAAAGACCCAAAAAGAAGAATCCGCTTCATTTACAGAAGACACTCACTACTGTAGAGCTTGCGGAAATCACAAACAAAAAACTAAGATCTGCGTTATCGGTTCTGAACCGAAGTGCAGACAACATCGCCGAGGAGAGTGACAAGCTTGTCTAAAGAAGATGTAATCGAGGTAAGCGGCAAGATAATTGAGGCGCTTCCTAACGCAACGTTTCAGGTCGAACTTGAAAACGGACATAAGATACTGGCTCATGTAAGCGGCAAGCTGCGAATGAACTTTATTCGTATCTTACCCGGTGATAAGGTAACAGTCGAAATGTCACCGTATGACCTGACTAAAGGCAGAATCACCTGGAGAGCCAAGTAATTCTGTATAAACGAATACGAGCGTATGCTCGTCTGTAACAATTACAGGAAGGATGATATTAAGATGAAAGTTAGACCTTCAGTAAAGCCTATGTGCGATAAGTGCAAGGTAATCAAGCGCAAGGGCAAGGTTATGGTAATCTGCCAGGAACCTAAGCACAAGCAGAGACAGGGTTAAGCCCGAATTTAACAGGAGGAAAAAGATATGGCAAGAATTGCTGGTATCGACCTGCCGAAGGAAAAGCGTGTTGAGATCGGTCTCACATACGTTTACGGAATCGGCAGAAAGACAGCTAACGACATTCTGGCAAAGGCCGGTGTAAACCCCGACACCAGAGTCAAGGATCTTACCGATGATGACGAAGCTAAGATCCGTGATGCTATAGAGCAGCTCGGCGTAGCTGTAGAAGGTGACCTCAGAAGAGAAGTAGCCCTCAACATCAAGCGTCTGGTTGAAATCAACTGCTTCAGAGGCACACGTCACCGTAAGGGTCTTCCCGTTCGTGGTCAGAGAACAAAGACCAACGCAAGAACAAGAAAAGGTCCTAAGAAGACCATCGCTAATAAGAAGAAGTAATCTTTACGGAAAGGTGGTAAAACAATGGCAAAGGCAACCGCTACTAAGAAGCCTGTAGTACGCAGACGTCGTGAGCGTAAGAACATTGAAAACGGTTCAGCTCATATCCAGTCTACGTTCAATAATACGATAGTTACTATCACAGACCTTCAGGGCAACACATTATCATGGGCATCTGCCGGTGAAATGGGTTTCAGAGGCTCAAGAAAGTCAACTCCCTTCGCAGCTCAGACAGCCGCTGAAACAGCAGCTAAGGCAGCTATGGAACACGGTCTGAAGACTGTAGAAGTTTACGTTAAGGGTCCCGGATCCGGACGTGAAGCAGCTATCCGTGCATTACAGGCAGCAGGTCTTGAGGTTAGACTTATCAAGGATGTAACTCCTATTCCTCACAACGGATGCCGTCCTCCCAAGAGAAGACGTGTATAATCATAAACTGAGTGTAGTTTACTCGGTGTCGCGGAAGGTATAATCCTTCAGAAACGATATTTATTTAAAAAACGGAGGTACTGACAAATGGCAGTAGACAGACAGCCGGTCTTAAAGAGATGTAAGGCATTAGGCATATCCCCTATGGTACTGGGATACAGCAAGGAAACAAATCGTCACGCAAACGCTAACAACAGAAAGAAAGTTTCTGAGTATGGAATGCAGCTTAAGGAAAAGCAGAAGCTGAAGTTCATCTACGGCGTTCTTGAAAAGCAGTTCTATCACTACTACGAGATGGCAGTTAAGATGGACGGCGTTGCAGGTGAAAACCTCATCAAGATTCTTGAATCAAGACTTGACAACGTTGTATTCAGAATGGGTATGGCTATCACAAGAAGAGAAGCAAGACAGTTAGTAACACACGGTCACTTCACAGTAAACGGCAAGAAGGTTGATGTTCCTTCTTACAGAATCAAGCCCGGCGATGTTGTTGCAGTCAGCGAAACAAGCAAGAAGAGCCCTAAGTTCGCTCAGATCATCGAACAGACAAACGGCAGAATCGTACCGTTATGGCTGGACGTAAATAAAGAGGCTATGACAGCCAAGGTTACTCGTGAATTCAACAGAGATGAGCTTGACTATGAAATAGCTGAGCACCTGATCATCGAGTTATATTCAAAATAATCTCGTCGAGCAGTATTGCGAAAACTCTTCATACTGTGGACATCACGGTATGTATCGGTTATTTTTAATTTACAATTCCGCACTGAGATATGTGCGGAGGGCATTGCCCGCCAAATCGTAATTTAAAATTAACCGGGCGGTTTTCCGCTTTCAGCGGGAATACAGCCCGTTCGTACATCGTTAACCCGATGAAACATCTGACAAACTTGTGGGAGGGTAAACCAAATGCTTGAAAAAATCGAAAAGCCTGTGATCGAGACCGTTAAGTTAAAACCCGATGGAACCTATGGTATGTTTACACTTGAGCCTCTGGAATGTGGTTACGGCAACACACTTGGCAACAGCCTTCGTCGTGTTCTGCTTTCGTCACTTCCCGGCGTTGCGGTAACGTCAGTCAAGATTGACGGCGTTCAGCACGAGTTTTCGACTATCCCCGGTGTTAAAGAGGATGTAACGGAAATTATCCTCAACATCAAGGGTCTCATTGCAAAAATGTATGGCGAATGCCCGAAAACAGTTTATATTGAAGCTGAGGGCGAGTGCGATGTTACTGCCGGTGACATAAAGACCGACAGTGAGATTGAAATCCTCGACCCCGGTATGCATATAGCTACCCTCGGCCCCGGAGCTAAACTCTATATGGAGATCACTCTTGACAAGGGCAGAGGATATGTGTCTGCTGAAAAGAACAAGCAGCAGCTTCAGCCGGTAATCGGCATAATTGCTGTCGACAGCATTTATACACCTGTTTTAAAGGTGAATTATACAGTTGAGAACACCCGTGTAGGACAGCGTACCGACTATGACAAGCTCATACTTGAGGTATGGACAGACGGTACAATTTCTGCAAAAGAGGCAGTCTCATACGCCGCTAAGCTTCTGGTAGATCATCTTCAGCCGTTCGTAGAGCTGTCTGATGAAGCTATACAGCCTGAGCTTATGGCAGACAAGAGTGAGTCGGGCAAGGATAAGCTCCTCGAAATGACTATCGATGACCTTGACCTTTCCGTACGTTCATTCAACTGCTTAAAGCGTGCAAACATCAACACCGTTGACGATCTTATCAACAAGTCGCAGGGTGATATGATGAAGGTTAGAAACTTAGGCAAGAAGTCGTTTGAGGAAGTCAGAGCAAAGCTCCAGTCTTTAGGCTTTGACCTTGCAAGCGACGATGACAACAATTGACAAGTGACTTTCAATTTGTCTGAAAGGAGAAATATCCATGGCAGGTTCAAGAAAACTGGGAAGAACCAGTGATCACAGAAAGGCTATGCTCAGAGGTATGGTAACACTGCTTCTTGAAAAGGGCAAGATTGTTACTACAGTTGCAAGAGCTAAGGAAGTTCGCAGTGCAGCTGAAAAGATGATCACTCTCGGCAAGGCCGGCACACTGCATACAAAGCGTCAGGTTTACGGCTACATCACTAAGGAAGACGTAGCTAAGAAACTGTTTGATGATATAGCACCCAAGTACGCTGACAAGAACGGCGGTTACACACGCATCATCAAGATCGGCCCCAGAAGAGGCGACGCAGCAGAGATGGCTGTTATCGAATTAGTTTAATTTGATATAATTAAATAGCTTACGCCCACCGAAAGGTGGGCGTTGTTGTTTTTGGGAAAAGTCTTGTATTTGATAAAATTCTGTTATAACTTTTAGTATTTATCTATGATAGCAAGCTACCGATAGTTCTTTTTGTCGGACAGCACTTCTCGGGTTCGCTATTCTAGTGGGTACACTTGTCAATATGAAAGAGGGAGACAACCAAAGGGATCAGGACAAGGGACTTGACAGCCCCTCTCCCTGTCCCTTAGGTTTTCTCCCTCT